>Ga0208130_1000126_pt1 | contig 40214 bp, 42 predicted proteins | sample ETNtaG_31_FD_185771 | JGI IMG/M metagenome (GOLD analysis project Ga0208130, IMG submission 185771) | Marine microbial and viral communities from oxygen minimum zone, Eastern Pacific Ocean - ETNP201310SV78 (SPAdes) (version 2) | ecosystem: Environmental > Aquatic > Marine > Oceanic ... | reverse complement strand
CATTCTATCGAAGTAAAAGTAGTCGTATCTGATCTCTCTGAACAGGCAGGGGTAGAGAATCTGATTAGGGACACCGGAGAGATAGACATACTCGTCAATAATGCTGGTTTCGGATTTAACGGTGAGCATTTGAGCCTCAACCAAGAGGGGCAACTCAACATGATTGACCTGAATATTAGAGCCTTGACTCACTTAGCTCGCCATTATGGAGCAGAGATGAAAAAACAGGGTTCGGGAAAGATACTGAACGTTGCTTCAATTGCAGGGTATCAACCAGGGCCAAAAATGGCGGTATATTGTGCAACAAAGGCCTACGTTCTATCGTACACACGCGCGTTACATTCTGAGTTGAAGAAAAGTGGAGTATCGGTAACTGCTCTTTGTCCTGGTTTCGTTGAGACGGGTTTCCAAGAGGTTGCTGGAATGGATTTAGGCGCTCTTGAATTATCTGGTGCTGTTCCAGCAGAAAAGGTAGCCAAGACCGCGGTGAAGGCTATGCGTAAAGGTAGAAGAGAAGTAATACCAGGATGGTTGAATAAACCAATTCCCTATGCAAACAGGTTGGTTCCAATAAGGCTAAACTTGGCTGTTGTAAAGAGACTCATGTCGTAATTATCTCTGACATCTTGGACAGTAAAATGTCGAGCGCCCAGATTGAACGATACGTCGAATTGTACCTCCACAGCTTTCCTGTTTGCAGGTTTCTCCCTCTCTGTTGAATACCATGAATTGTTGAGGGAAGTAGCCTAAATCCCCCGAACCATCAACACCACGGAAATCTGAAATCGTCGAGCCACCAGCTTCGATGGCTTCGAATATTACCTCATTGGTAAATTTGTGAATTTTCTCAACTGCGACAACAATTCGTTGACTTTTACCCGCTACTTCAGCCGCTGTTTTTGTTGGAGAAATTCCTGAACGGTGGAGTATCTCACTAACGTAGATATTGCCCAATCCTGCGACAACACGCTGATCAAGTAGAACTGTTTTGATTGGACTACGACGACCGTGTAAGCCCGCCTTAAGTGATTGTAGAGTGAAATCATTGGTAAGCGGTTCTGGACCTAAACCTGATAGGAGTTTATGTTCACTTTCAGAGGATGTCGGCATCAAATCCATGATACCAAATCTACGATGGTCGGAATAAGTAGAGGTTAGGGTGCCATCATCAAACTCGACGTATACGTGATCGTGTTTTCCATCGCCTGGTGAATCAATTGTCCAGACTCCAGTCATTCCCAGATGACTTAGCCAAGTATTTCCATTGTCTAGGCGAATCAAGAGGTATTTTGAGGCGCGTCCAATCTCTACTACCTTAGCGCCTGTCAGCGCTTCTTCAAGATTCGATGGAAATGGAAATCGTAGGTCAGGACGGCGTAAATCGACAAAGCTAATTCGTCGCCCTACCCAATGAGGAATGAGGCCGCGACGGACCGTTTCTACCTCAGGCATCTCCGGCATATACGCGGCAGTGTGTCTGAGAAAATGATATTATCCATTGTTAGATTATGCGTCCAAAGCATTGAAGGTCAGATTCACTGACGAATTGATATGACAGAGGACTCCAGCGGACCACAAATTTCTGGAGAGCCCACGACAATTAACATCAATGCAGGACCTCAGGTAATGGGAGGGCAAACGCAATCAACAAATGCGGTTGCTGGACTAGTTCTTGCCATACTAGGGCTTACAACTCTATTAGGAGGAGCAGCCGCTTTATGCTGTGGACCTAGTCTTTGCTTTACGATCCCAGCTATGTTTCTAGTAAGTACTGATAAGAAAAATATTGGCAATACATACCATCCCGATAGTGGTATGATTAATGCTTCAAATGTAATTAATATCATTAGCCTAATAGGGGCATTACTCGGACTTGGTATGTATTTGGTTTTCGCCATATTTTTGGGCGGAATAGGCGCGTTTGCTTGAAATTCTAATCCAAAGGTGAATGATGATGGATGATGATTCTCAATCTGAAGCAACTCCTAACCTCGAGGGACCTGAAGTATTGTATGTCCAAGGAGTAAGTAATCCAGCCGCGGTAGGGCAATATCCCCCTACACAAGCTATTGCTGCACTAATTCTAGGAATATTAGGATTAATGGGATTTAGTTGCTGTACTGCAATACCTGGTGTGATACTTGCAAAATCTGCTATGGAAGTAGCCGGACAACATCCAGGGCATCCAGACGCAGGAATGGCAAAGGCGGCGAATGTTATTTCTTGGGTTTCAATTATACTTACTATTGTATTTTTGTTGCTTTATGCCGTAATTATTGTGTTCGCAATCGCTCTTTCAGCAGGCGCAGAAAACGCCTGATTATATCCTAACACAATGAAACACAGCGTGCTGTTCCTCGAATACCGAGATATCGATTACCTCTAGCAATTCTAGATGCTGACAATCTTCTATGATGCTCTTTGTGTGTTCAAATCTAGCATCATCTCCACCTTCCATCCACCGCTCACTTGCTGCTTTCAGAGATAGCAAAGCAGCCCCTCCTTCTTTGAGAAATGCTGAAGTCATCCTGACGAATGTCTCCGCTTGATCTCCTATGCTAAGATCTTGATGCAACCAATCCGCCTTACCTCTAATGTATGGGGCGACAGCAAGTGGATTGCGTGCATCAGCTAAGACCGGAACTAGTCCTTGGCGACGTTCGGCCAATTTGACCAAATCACGCATCATCCTAGGGGAAATATCCACTGCGACCACTTGCCCACCGTGATGATTTCCAGCACCACATACATTGTCATGGATATGACTTACAGTACCACCAGAAGAAGCACCGAGGTAAAGGCAAGTAGAGGCTGCTTCGGGCAATAGTGCAGATGCATCCCTCTTGGTCTTGAGAACGCTGGCGGCTACCTTTGAGCGATTAGGGTCCCAAAGACGCCATTCATTTCTGCCGTCTCTTTTCCGTCTCTCTCCTCTGACCGAGACCCCTTTGACTGCGTTACGAGACCAAAGACTTCTGCGTTCGCGACGAATACCCCAAGCGAGCTTGACGGGTTTTGGCAAATCTATCACTTCCGCTTGGGTGGCTTAGGGAACTTGGCCTTAATCGCCTCGGTCTCTCTGTGAATCTCGGCAACAGTATCCTCGTCCCAAGGTTCTCCGCCAAAGTGATCACACCTTACCGCGATTGAGGCCTTTCCAGCGAGGAATCTCGCAATCTTTCCACGTACCCATCTAGGTGAACGAGAAATTTGAGGCATACTGAAGAGTATCGCTCCATGCTTTGGTGGTGCTGCTCCACGCCGATGTGCAGCCATAGCCGCGTGAGCACCTAATACCTGTAGAGAGCCAGATGGCATTCTAGCCAACCTCTCTCTACCTCCTGCTAAAGTTACCATTCGGGCAGCCCCCAGTGGCCCGATTAGGGCTGCGAGGCTTGGCACGTGTTGCTCAGCTAAATCACGGATAGCACCCTCATGTGAAGCAAGACGAGTTGTCAGTTCTACTACGCCATTAGCATGATCTCGCAATGCTTGCCATTCGATATCGGAGGGTGAATGAGCCGGGGATTCTACTCCTAATGTCGTGGCGACATCTTCGATTGAGTTTGACTGTGCTACCGCAGATGGGATATCATCACGTTGAGCATCAAGATCTACTTCCGAGAGGAAGAGACCTGTCCATTCCACACATCGTGCCTCGTTGGTAGTCCAAGACGCACGAAGTTCCGCCGCTGAGGATACTAGCATATCCAATCTACGATCCGTATCACCAGCGGCATCCGCAACTCCTCTCTTGGCGAGAATTGGGGTTGCGGTCTCAAACAATTTTGATTCCTCATCATCAAGTTCGGGCCAATCATTATCCGACATTGCACCAAGTGCATCTATTACTGCTTCAGGAAATCTATCAGATAGGGTGCGAGCTTCTGGACTCAAACGCCCCCGTTGCAAGTCCCAGAGGCGGTCAGCAACGGCTCCAGGCGAGCGCTTACTAGACCAAACCAACTCGTCATGGATGACTCCTTCGTCATCTACAACCCGGGCTAGCCGCCAGTCGTAATGCATTTTCATGACTACCGCGAGAAGTACATTCCGCTTGAATCCCGCGCTATTCAGAAAATTCACGGGAAGCGGTCAATAACCGAATTGCAGCCTAGCAACTGCATGGACTTGCGACTTGTTGCACTAGTAGCAGCCGGTGGTGCGATAGGGGCGGTGGCTCGCTATGCATTACAACAATGGCTACCCTCTGATTCCTTACCTTGGGGGACTATGACTGCAAACCTCGTTGGATCATTACTACTTGGCATATTATTGGGTGCGGTGGCTGCTGGTGCAACAGTTGGTGACGACGTCGTATTACTGTTTGGAACCGGTGTATTGGGTGCCTTTACGACCATGTCAGCATTCGCTGTTGATTCCATAAGATTAGCAGAAACTAATCCCTCATCTACTTTGATAATGATTACTACAACTATCCTCGGTAGTATTGCTTTAGCTTGGATTGGTTGGCGCTTTTCGACATCCATAATTGCATGATTAAACAGGAATTATTGATTACGAATGTTGAAGTACATATCCGACTAGCGCTGGTAGGTCACTAAGACGCAGCAAAGGGAGGATTACGAATGTTCTGTCCGATTTGTGGTACTCTAGGATTCATGTCACCAGATGGTAATATCCGATGTACTGATTACAAATGTGGCTACGAAGGTCCACTTAGTGGCGAGGATGGAAAAGGTGCGGAATTCACCGATCCAATGACCGGGGAAATAATCGATTTATCGAAAACGACCGCATCGTCAAGTGTAAAGGACCTCAAGCACCTTACCGAGGTAGTCGAGGAAGAAGTCGCCAGAGGAACTCTTTGGGTCGGTGATTATCGTTGTCCTGAATGTGACGGGGACCGAATTTTCGTGGTACTTATGCAAACTCGTTCAAGCGATGAACCAGAGACAAAAATTTGTACTTGTGAGGCTTGTGGCCATAAATTCCGCGAGTATCAATAATCACTCTAGCGACCCACTACGTGGGTCGTAATCAGTTAATATAGTCTGGATTTTTATTAGCGAACCATGAAGAACCCCCCGTTGGAGGGGGCTTAGGTAGGTGTTGGGATGCTAAGAGTCACTGCCAAACAACAACTGATGCGGGAAATCGTCGATCTGCTCTCGGTTCTTACCGAAGAAGCCAAACTAAGTTGGGGGGAAAATGGTTTGAGTACGACCGTCGTTGACGGTTCTCATGTGGCATTACTATCGGTTACCGTGGCAGATGCTTGTTTCGAGACATACGAAGTAGAGCCTGTTGAGATTGGCCTAGAACTTGGTAAGCTTCGTGACCTTCTTACCTTGGCTGGTCCAAACGACTTGGTTGAGTTAGATTATGATGGTGCAACCGGTGCAATCAATGTCCGTGTCGGCGAAGTTCATCGGATTCTACGTGGACTTGACACAGGCTCAATCAACGAGCCCCGCCAACCTGATTTGGATTTTGAATGCAAAGCAACCCTAAGCGCGGACAGACTCTCTAGGGCTCTACGCGCAGCCAAATTTGTTGGAGAATTAGTCGATTTGAGTCTCGATAAGAATCAGATGACTGTATCCGTTACCGTCGAGGCTGGCGAGGGAGTAAATGTCCGCTTCGATGCGGGAGAAATGTCGGAGTTGGTCGCTCCAAAGCCAACTGCCTCCACCTATTCCTTACAATTCCTTGACCCACTTAGCCGTAAGTTAGCTAGCGGCCTAACCGAGGAAGTTACCGTCGAGTTCCAAGACCGCTATCCTTTGCGCCTTTCTTGGAATTCTAATGAAGGTGGTGCGTCATGGACATACTTCCTAGCGCCACGTGTCAGTAATGACCCATGATGGCATTCGACGCTGACATATTGTGAGTGTGGTTGAAAGCGAGAGTGGTTTCGGCCAAATCATGAGTCAGCCATCGGTATGTGTAATCATTCCGAGTGTTCGTAATTCCGAAGAGTTGGCGATAGCATTAGAGGGATTGGAGACTCAAACCTATACTGGACCACTAGAAATAATTGTAGTTGGGCCAAATAACGACCCTGGAAAATCTGTCACAGAAAGTAAGGGGATACGATTTGTAGATGACTCTGATTCTAGGACTAGGGCAGATGCTTGTAATGTTGCAATAGATGCCTCATCCTCAGATTTGGTTTTCTTCACAGATGATGATGTAATCGTACCTGAGGATTGGGTAGAAAAATTAGTTCGATGGTTTGAGCGAGATGATGTTGCGGGAGTTGGGGGGCCTAATTTCGCTCCTGTTGAAGAATCCACTCTTTGGCAACGTGTAATCGATGTCGCGTTCTGTTCTACAATCTATACCGCAGGTACAAATTATGGAAAGGTAGGAGATTCTGAACTATCAGAAGTAACTCAACTACCCGGAGTTAATTCTGCTTATCGGCGCTCGGTTTTGCAAGAAGTAGGAGGTTTTGATGAGGGTGCAATCGGGGCTGAAGATGTTATGCTAGATCATCGAATTAGAAAGGCAGGTCATAAATTATGGACTGATAGAACTGCGATTATGTGGCACCGACGTAGAAACCTCGCGCGCGTCAAGAAACAAATTGGTAATTATGGGCTTGTCAGAACCTTAGCAAGTAACCAATATCGTGAACTGCATGCATTTACCCATTCAATGGTTGCAGCATTCCCTCCAATAGTTATCGCAGCTTTTGCATTATTTTTCTGGGGTGCTATGAATGGAGGATTGGCGTGGCCAGATTTCTGGGATATCAGTCTAGATAGAGTTCCAATGAGTCCAGAGAGAATCGCAGTTCACACTCTTCCAACCCTGATGATTTTGTACAATCTTCTCGCTTGGTATGGTTCTGCTAAGGGAAATTCACCAAGTAAATCTGCTTGGACGATTTTTCTATCCTCAATTGTCACTTATTCTCTTCATTGGAATTATGGAATCGGGGTACTGCGCGGTAAATGGAGAATATTCAGTGGCCGACCTGGCCTACAAATAGATGACCGTTTTCGTAATTGAGAACTATTAGTTTGTAAAACAGGGCTTAATATCCTGCATTACTGCCCTCTTATCATGGCACTTGAATGCAATATCGATGCCAAAGGAAAGGCAGTGAGGCTTCGATTAGGCCTCATGGGAGTAGTTTCCTCACTCGGTTTAGCAGCAGGATGCTTGCTAATCAGCGCGCCGGATTTGGCTTGGATCGTGCCGGCCGGAGCATTCGTAGGGGGGGCATTTGCTATTTTCGAAGGACGCACGGGATGGTGTGTTGTCAGAGCGCTTGGGTTTAGAACTCCAATCTGAAATTATTTCCACAGACCAAGTGTGTCTCTCAGACCCAACTCAAGGTCTTCGTGAACGAATTGATAACCCTCTGCGGTGAGTTTAGTTGGTAACACCCTTTGACTCTCGAGAGTTAGTTTCTCACCCATTTCGCCGAATAGAATCTTAACCACAAATTTCGGTAAAGGAGCAAAGGCAGGCCTTCTCAACACTCTCCCTAGAGTCTTTGCAAATTTTTTCTGCTCAACAGGGTTGGGAGAGGATAAGTTGTAAACTCCTTTGGATTCATCATTCATCATTAGATGATTTATTGCATATATCTCGTCATCAAGAGAAATCCAAGACATCCATTGTTTTCCATTTCCAATTGGACCTCCGGCTCCCATCTTGAAAGGGAATAGCATCTTTCCAAGAGCGCCTGCAGTCGCGGTTAGGACTATGCCAGTTCGAAGGAATACCGTTCTTACTCCCAATTTTTCTACTGTTGATGCGGCATCTTCCCATTCTCTACAAATATCTGGAAGGAAGCCTTCTCCTGGTGTGCTATCTTCTGTTAATTGCTCATCGCCTCTGTCACCATACCAGCCAACAGCACTAGCTAACATCAGACATTCTGGTTTATTCTCCAGCGAAGAAATAGCATTGGCAAGTAATTTTGTGCTATTTACTCGACTATCACGAATCATCTGTTTTCTCCGCTTGTTCCATCGCTTGTCGCCTATTCCAACTCCACCAAGGTGGATGATTACGTCAAAGCCTTCGAGTATACTTGCATCGATTTCTCCCTTGTCTGGGTACCATTCCAGTTCCTGTGATCCAACTTTTGCTGGTCGGCGTACTAATCTCCAAACTTCGTGACCACCTGTATCTAGGAATGCCACTAACTGAGTGCCTATACATCCGGATGAGCCAGCAATCAAGACCTTCTTTCTAGATTGATTCGCGAATTTACCATGTTGCTGTAAATCTCCTTGAAGACGTAGTTCTCTAGCTCTGAACATTCGAGTAATTCGACTTCTAACTAATGCACCTCCTAATATTCTGTCAACCAGATTACCAAGAGGGCCAAATGGAACTTGGTAACTAACTTCATCGGTTACTGTCGTAACACCGTTAACCTCGCTGAGATTGTGATCATGATGCCAGCGCCAAAATGGGCCTTTGACCATTTTATCTGCGAAATGATGCGGTGGATCATATGCGGTGTGCTCGGCTACCCAAGTCATCTTCATTGGGCCCATCGGAAAACGGAAAATTCTCTGTGACCCTACTTCTAGAGTCTCGTCTGCTTTGACTTCTTCTGCTACTTCCCACGGAGGCATTAGTCTGCGAAAAGAACCTTCGTGCTCGAACCAATCGAATGTAGTTTCGATATTTGATTCGACAACTGTATTATGCTCATACTTGTACATCTAATTCACCCTCACTTTGGAATTGGAGCGTCTTCTGCCCAACGGGCAAGGTATCTCTCGAGGTGCAATTTCTTCCTAGTATTCTGTGAGGACATATATCTGACTTTGCCGAATATTGGCCTCTCTGGACCCCACGCTCGGTCATGTCTACCCAATACCCAGAAGATACCGGTGTAGGAATTAGGATCTCTACCGTCAAGGGCCCACCTATCATTGATATTAATCATCCATTCAGCAGCCTTTTGAGGATTTGGAGCCCACTCCAAGATTCTCTTTCCCCATAACATTCTGAGATAATTATCTATGTGGCCGCTACGGACCAATTGTCTCTGAGCAGCGTTCCAAATTTCATCTCCAGTTTCAGCATTTTCAATTTGTTCAAATGTATATTCTTCACGTGGGTCTGACGAATGTAAATCCAGAGAGGTCCTAGCCCAATCAGGAATTGATTCAATACTGTCATGATCTTCTCTGATGTGCGCGAAGTTAAAACCGAGTTCACGCCAAGTAATAATTTGGTCCAGGAAGGACTCGTGTGCTTCTGGAACACCCCACCAACCACTTCTTGTCCCTCTTCCAGTATCCTCAATTGAGATTTTATTTGGATTCCAACCAGAACGGCCCAAAACTGCCTTGACTACCTCGACAGAAGATATGTGGCCAAAATGAAGCCAAGGTGAGAGCCCACTACTTGCAGAATCATCAGGGTTATTCCTACCTGTATCGTATCTGTCTAATCCTTTTTTGAGGAACCTTTCGAGTCTTGCAATTGCTTCGAATCGACCGCCTCGTTTCGAATTAACTGGTAGAACTTCGTGATCGATATCTAGAGGGGCGCAAGCTTCCTTACCAATATCTCCTCCTTGAGCTACTCTCCACAACCATTCGTATGGAGTGATTGGGCTACCCGCTTTGGAAAATAAATTCTCGAGATATGTATTTGAAAGGCGCAAATCCATTTCGATATTTTCCATAGGGTCGAATACCGGAAGTGTGGCTAGAGCACTCATTAGGTTTCGTTGCATGTGTTTTCGAAAGAAATATGCAGATGGAAAGGCACGGTCGGCCCATCCGATAGGTAATATTCCATTGGAATCTACTGCGTCCAATCTCACTTTACAAAACTTGGAGGCCTGACGCATGACATCTCTTGGTAAGTAGGTTGGAAAATCGTCGATAACTACTGCACACGATTTTTTTGACAACTTTTTCAATAGTCCATTTCCAGTTTGTTTGTGAGTTTCTACCCATGGAACGTAAGTTATTCGATTGGATGCAAAGATGGCATTGTTATCGATAATTCCCTGAGCAAAAAAAGTTAGAATTCTATCGCTGGACCAGGTGTGTCGAATGGAAACCGGTTCAACAACCAACAATGGCTTTTCTAATTCAGTGGCGAGAGTGATTGAATGTTCAAGTGCAGAATTGTGATGATACCTCCTAGAGGCAGTCATCCAGTAAAGTACAAATTCACCATCTTGGTTAATCTCACAACTGTTCAGTCGAGCGATTCGGCCTGTAGAATTTGGAGCATTGTTCGATATGGAGACTGACAGAGCTGACCAAAAGGTCTCGTCTGGAAGAATTGCTCTGTCGGTCATAAGAACAATTGAATTGTGCACGCTATATAACTGAGTGTTTACGAAATTAGTCCTGCAAAAACAGTCTTTGATAAGGAGATGGTGATACGTGGCAATTGAATGACGATACAAATTGACGATATTCGGCCTCTAGAAATTGAATCCGATTCCTTCCTCCCAACTGAGCACGGGAATTTCAGAATTAGGGTTTTTGTTGGACCAGATGGAAAAGAACACAGTACGCTGTACACCGGAGATATCACTAATCCCAAAAACACACCAATAGTACGTATTCATTCTGAGTGTCTTACTGGAGATGCATTTGGCTCTCTAAAGTGCGATTGCGGACCGCAGTTACAGGCGGCGATGTGCAAGATTCAGGAAGAAGGATGTGGGGCAATCGTATACCTGCGCCAGGAAGGGCGTGGCATCGGCCTCTACTCAAAAATTCAGGCCTATGCCTTGCAAGATCAAGGACATGATACCTTGGATGCTAACTTGCTTCTGGGCTTGCCAGCAGATGGACGGACCTACGATGTAGCTGCCGAGATGTTGAAAGATTTGGGAGTCGGCAAAATTCGATTGATGACAAATAATCCTCTGAAGATAAATGGATTGATAGAAAATGGAATTGATGTTGAACAAAGGCTCGAGCACATAGCTGGAATTTCGAATTTTAATAGTCAATATCTAGCAACCAAAGGCGCTAGGATGGGGCACCTTCTAGACTTAGATTAGATTAAATCAGATTTCAAGAGGGGACAAAATATGCAGTCACTAGTGGGAACAACCGCACCAGAGTTCTCCGCCTTGACGAGTGAGGGAGACGAGTTCAATCTCAGCGATTTAGATGGTCGTTGGAAAGTTCTGTTCTTTTATGCCGAAGATGGTTCACCGACGTGTAAGAGAGGTTGTCTATCATTCAAAGAGCAGTATAACATATTCAACTCTCTAGAACCTCCCGCAGAAATCATTGGTATCAGTCAAAACACCGTTGACGAACACAAGGAATTCAAAGAGGAATTGGCGCTTCCATTCATCTTACTTTCAGACCCAGACAGAAAGATTGCTGAGAGTTACGGCGTTCCTGTCCATCTTGGAAGATTCCCTTCCAAATCATCATTCGTTATTGGACCTGACAACAAAATCCATTTCGTTTACGATTGGTTATTTCGACCTCGTCAACACGTAGCTAAGATTCTTCGCTCGCTAAGCAGCGTAACGAGTTGATTTCATGAGTTGGGAACGACTACTGATGGATGCTGGCCTCTCGGAGAGAGAGGTGAATACTGTGATGGTATTGTCTAGTACACCAAACATGAAGGCCAGTGAGATTGCCAAAAAAATAGGTACAACTAGACTAGACGCATACAACTCTTTGGAAAGATTGCAGAGAATTGGAATCGTCACCTCAACCGCTGATCGCCCAATGAGATTTTCCAGCCCGTCGATAAACGAGGTAGTATCTCATTTGATTGAAATCAATAAGGAACAACTTAGCCGAATGGAAGAAAGTTATGACAATTTAATTTCAGGGAAGGGTTCCTCTTCATTTGAGCAGGAGAGAGTTTTGGATGAGCCTAAATTTGCGGTACTCAAAGAAAGAGTACACATACTCAAGAGAGTAGAAAAAATGGCTGAGGATGCCGATGAGAGTCTTACTTTAGTCCTAGGAAAATTTGGAATATTACAACTATGTAGAAATCCTGCACTTACAGAAGTTAATTCAGCTGCAGAAAGAGGGATAGTAATCCGTGTTCTCGCTCAATTGGACAGACGAACAACAAGATTCTATGCAGAGTTGCACGATCTAATTGAGGTAAAGCATTCAGATGACTTAGACGCTCAGGGTGCAGTGGTAGATTCATCAGAGGTCATACAGTACCTGACAATGGAAGAAAATCCTGTTGGGAGAGGAAAAGAGGATGCTGCATTATTTGTCGAGTCAGAGACCTTCGCAGAATCTCAATTGAATTTAATCGATGCAATTTGGGAAGAGGCGATTCCTTTCGAGACCGCATCAAAGAGATTCACCGAAGAGAAAATTGTCGACCCGCTGAAACTAACTCTCGATAGTATGTCTTTCCTTGAGAGAATTCGTGAAGTCTTGGAAATTAACGACAATCTTCCAGAAACCGATACCCCATTCAATCCTGATGCATTCATGGCCTCTGGATTAGAGGTTAATGAGGCAAGAAGGGCGCTAGAGACCGGGGGAGTCGAAAGTCTCAGTGCATTCGGAATAGATCTTACCTCTCTGCTTCGACAAGTAGGTAATCGGATTGGTCAAGAATTAGCATTTAGTCTGAAGGATATCGACGGAAATATCGAATTCCTAAACGAAATGATGGACTGGTGGGAATATGCTGGACTTGGGAAACTGAGTTACGACCTAGACCCTGAATTCCATATTAAAGTAGAACTTTCAAATAAAGTATCAGATTCTGAGAGTCTTCCACTCTGGGCACTCGATGATGGAATTATCGAAGGTGCCCTGACAGAAAGATACACTTCCGAAAGTGGTGTATTAGTCCGTAGAATTGAATCAGATGATGAAGAAGAATTCTGTAGATACAATTTGATGATATCACAGTAACTTACGACGGTTTGGTTTGACCATCCCACAATTTTTGCCAAGTCGAAAGGAAATGGTTTTCGGGCGCCAGAAAATCATTGAGAATAATCCCAAGATTAACCCACCAAAAACCAATCCAGGCCAGCCTGTTTGGATATATCCTTCACTTGCGTTGAAGTAAGCCCAAACAAATGAAGGGATGATTCCGACGAATAGAGCGATTAGAATTTCTTCCTTTAGTATTCTTCCAATATCTCTATTCGATGGTAATCTCTGAGGATTTGGAGGATATTCAGTAATGTTTTCTACCTTCACTAGCCGCACAAATTTTGTTTGCTCTGAACCTTTTGCTAATAGCCTAGTAGTTGATTTGCCTGAAGACCATTGTTTTGCAATAAGGAAGGTCCAATCATCCTCTGAATGAGGCCTCCCATCAAGTGCTTTACCCCAGTAATGTCCTTTACAACAATCTGAAAGCGCCTCAAGTTCTTGATTTCCAAATATTACTCCTTGATCTAAGGCCAATTTCCATTCTGACTCACTGGCCAAAACTGCTTCTTTTGATTCGAGTAATTTTTCAGCCTCTGCGATTGCTACTGGATACTTAGCGATTGAATATCTATACCTTATCTCAACCATATGTTTTGGCCCTATCCCTCCAAATAAGATTGAACGGTTGTCGCTTCCAATCTCAGCCCTCCCCGGGACAACGGGGACCCATTCGACGGACATACTCAATCCTCTGATTCAATTTGGCCGGTTTGGATCGCCCACTGTGAGGCATAGACGCTGTCATTGTGAAGTAATTCCTGATGAGTACCGCGTTCAACAATCGCCCCATCAACCATGGAAATAATCTCATCGGCGTTTCGAATTGTTGCCAATCGGTGAGCAACACCAATTGTGATTCTCTTTTTCCCATCAGAACCATTTCCTCCACCGAATAGCGATTGCTGAATTCTCTTCTCCGTCTCTGCGTCTAGAGCCGCACTCGCCTCGTCTAAAATCAGAACATCCGGATTCATTAGAAGAGCTCGAGCGAGGCTAATTCTAGCACGCTGACCACCGGAAAGTCTGACCCCTCTGTCGCCCACCATGGTGTTCATTCCATCCTCCATTTCTGCAACAAAATCCCAAGCACCGGCTGTTTCAAGTGCCATCTTTACATCTTCATCACTAGCTTCGCGAGCATAGGCTACGTTATCTCTGACTGTTCCAAAGAATAGGAATGGCTCTTGACTGACAAATCCAATTCGTGAGCGAACTGAATGTATTGTAAATTCTGATATGTCTTGGCCATTGATTTTAACTCGACCGATTTGTGGCTGGTAGAATTTTTCAACTAATTTCAGAATTGTTGACTTACCAGCTCCTGTGTGTCCCATGATTCCTAGGAAGCCCCCTGACTCGACTCTGAAAGAAACATCGTTTAAGACATTGACAGATGTACTTGGATATGCAAAAGTTACGGAATCGAATGAAACTGTAATGATTGGTTCATCCAAGTCCTTAGCATCCTCTGAATCCGATATTGACGGTTCAAGATCTATGATTGCAAATACTCTGCGTGAAGCGGCCTCACCTTTCTGTAATTGGTTAAGCAACATTCCTAGAATGAACATCGGCATTGTCATCCTTGTGGATATCAATAGGAAGGTGACGAATTGTCCAACGCTGATTTCTCCGGAACTCATCACCCAGCCACCGGCTGAAACTAGAAGTCCGAATGAAATTCCTGCAACAACATAAATTCCTGGAATGAAGCGGTTTCTGATAAATGCAGCTTGGATTGCTTGGTCTCTATAATCGCCACTCTGACCATCTATCCTTTCTCTTTCAAAGGCCGTTGCATTATACGCTTGAACCACAGTGATACCTGAAAGAACATTCTCTAGGATAGCAACAATCCCTCCAGTACTTTCACGCTGTTTACGATATTTCCTCTGAACTCTTGTAGAGAACCAAATAACCATTGGCACAATCAAAACTAATGGTGCGAAGAGGATTATTGAAAGGGTTGGAGACATCCAAAACAAAATCACAAAGGCGGTAATAAATGTCGTAACAATTCGAATTATACTGGTGCTTGCATCCGATATTACATCCTCTAATTGTGCAACATCTGCTGAAAGTACCGACATCAAATTTCCAGTTTGTCTAGTCTCGAAATATGATGCTTCCATTTCCATCAATGACTTGGTCGCATCCATTCTAATGTCGTGTTGAGCTTTGTATGCGACAGACTGCCATAATTGGTTGCTTAAACCTTGGAAAACCGACAAGGCTGCAAAGCAGATAAAAATTAAAAATCCAAAACCCATTTCTACCGAACCGATTGGACCAATCTCTGGAATTGAATTTGAGGTGACTACTTTTTCCACAATCGAATTTGTGAACTGGGAATTATTTGGATTATAATAATCCGCAGCCATTCCAATTGCAATGAATGGGATCAAATCAAATGCTCTAGCACCAATGTTCGCAAATACTCCGCCGACGGCTCTTTCCCAATAGCGAGTCACATAGGGGATGATTCTCCAGATTTGGCGTCCGACTATTTGCGCCTCATCCTCTGTATCTGAGGAATCTCGAGCGATACCAGCCGGCATAGCCTGTGTCATTGACTAAACCCCCATGTCGTCGACCTATGAATGCTTCACAAACGTGCAGACCTACGGTCTGCACGACTATCCTGAATGATTTGGTGCGCTCGCCGGGATTTGAACCCGGGCAAAGAGGTTGGAAACCTCTTGTGCTACCCCTACACCACGAACGCGCAATCCGGCGAAAGAGGACTAGTCTTTGACCGATTCGGTGTGTCAACTAAGCCACAGAGACCGCTGAATTTCAAAAAGGAAGGAGGGTTCGCGCTCTTATGCTTCTAAGGCAGAGACTCGGTATAGCGATGTTATTCATCTTTTTACCAATCAATGTACCACTTTGGAAGATGGTCTTTGAATTACTAGGCAACAGCCTACCTTGGGGTGATTTACAACTATTTTTTGGATTCCTAGGTTTTTTTGTTTTGGGGGGTATGTTGACATTTACTCCGGAACTAAAGTCTCCTTTTGACAGAGGAAATTAAAATTCTATACCGTATAATTTGCTTGGCCATTCTGAATGCATCTTAAAGAGCAAATTTTCAACATCATTTGAATTGTTATCGGCAAGGAGAGCAGAACATAATTCGTCTGTTCTTTTGGGGATTGTTTTGGGTCCAAGAACAGCACCGGGTCGCCGAGGATCGTCTAGGAAATCGGTTTCCATGCCCCATGAGGCAGAGGCATTTGCATAAGTCGACACTAATCCCTCCACACTTCCTCGACCAACGCTAACAGTGCAGGCTAGACCATGGGTGAAATCGGAAGAGACATTTGGAGGGGCATAATGCCTGATGGTCTGGGAAAGAGGCAAGCCTGCCTGAATTGCCATTTGAGAAATTTCAGAGTAGGTTTGTGAGCCAGCATCCTCTACGTGTAGTTGAATCGGTACTTTCGAAATTGCGGCTTCGGCCATAATTTGTAATAGGTTTTCATTTGCTTTCGTCCATGTTTCCTCGCTAACTTCGTAATGTGGCCTTCCGACTTCGCCTAAGCAGTGTGCCTTTCCTTGCTCAATTAACTCTAGAGCGAGGTCAACCGATTCAAGATGTAATTCACTAGCCTGGTCTATTCCCAACTCAGATATTTGGCGTTCCCAAGCAACTGGGTGAGGGCCGATTACAACTCCGACAGTGATTGCAAATTTTTCTCTAACCTCATCTGCCATCGAAATAGTTTCAGAATATGCTCGACGATAGCCTTCTTTGTCTAGTGGTAAAGCCCCACTAAATCCCGGTTTGTGAACTAACATGATTCCTGTTCCACCGACCCGAACAAATTCTTCGATTGCTGAAAGATATCGATTCGAGCGATCTAGATGGATATGTTGGTCGACGACAGGGCCTACCCAGTGCCCGTCGACGATGGAACTCATGCCAATGCGCCTTCCTCGTCTAACTGAGCAGCCCAATGACGAACTGCCATCTCGGCGACTCGTTTGGAGGATTGCCCGGTTACAACTCCGTGGCCATTATTGAATACCAGAAGATTGCAGTTGTGTCTATTTGCATCTATACGAATGCAACCGACTCGCTGATCTTTTTCCACATCTGCAAATCGGGCCGCTGCCAAATCTAGCAGAACCGCTCGACCGAATGAGAAACTAACCAGCATATCTCCTACTTCTGAATGCAATCCTTCTTCTGACATTCCGAGGCTTAGTAGGAGTTCTTGCATGACCAAACGAGCAACTTCTAATCTAGCAATTCCATGAACTAAAACACTACCAGATTCTTCGACAACGAAGGTTGCCCTAGGTTCCTTGTGACTAATCACAACCCACGGTCCAGACTTGATTCCCTTAGCAAGTCTAACTGCGTCATCATGGCTGATGGGTTTGCCCGGGATGAAGCGGAATGTTTGAGTCTCAACATTGACTCTAATCCTAGCATCTTCGTCCAAAATTAGACCTCCTGATTTTGCATCGGTTGTATGGTTTCGGAATCTGGACAGCCATCGAAGGCCCTCAATAGTGAGGGCAGCCGTGGTTGATGGACTGGAATCATCAGAGATGGTCCTGTTGTGTTAGAGTCATCAACTCTACCCTCTCTAAGGTCTGCAAGAGCGCCTCTAATTCTAGAGACAATTCGAGATGACCGTTCAGAGATTAATTCAGCAGTAAGGCCTTTGTTTTCCTCTTGCCACCATGTTGCACTGGAGGCAGCGGCAGCTCCTAATTCAGTATCTACTCCCTTTGCAGCCTCAACACGACTTGCGTTTGAGCTTCGTAATTTTTTCCAACGCCTGCCAATTGTAATACTAGAAATTAGAGAGGAAATAGATACCTGATCATCGGCGGCACGAGTCATCCAATCTACCCACTCCTCATCTTCCATAGAAGGTTCCAATGCGTATACTGGTAAACCACCACGAGCATTATTTGCGTGATGTAGTAACCTCATAGGTTCAGGATCAGGGATTGTTGGGCCATCAACTTCGTAGATTGTCAAGTCATCCAATAGACGGCCAAGAACTGTACCAGAAGCCATAGCTGCAGCCACATGTACTCCTGGGCTTTCATGGTCTTCCTTTTCCTCTTGCGGCCACCCTCTGATTTCATCCTCAGAGGCCAATAGAGCAATTCCGTCAAAATGTTCCCTAGTTCGGAGTACAGATGGCATACGTACACAGGGTAGATGAGGCCAGAGCAGAACTCTACCACCATCCGGGTCATCGAAAATCACCGGTTCCCAAGCCAACTTAGCTGCGCTCATAGTATCCCGAATCGTCTGCATGGCTTGACTTGAACGGTCAAATAACTGCTTTCAGAGGCCATCCGATGGTGGTTGGATTGAAGGAGGGTGAGTGTGCGGCCATATCTGAAAGAGATGGCTGAACCGCGCTCCTCCGAACCCGTTGTGCTACTGAATGAGGTGTTTCCAGGAGATACAAATGCCCTAGATACGCTATTTGGAGGTCGCTTGATGTCAATTATGGATACGGCCGCTGGAATGGCGGCTAGTCAATTCGCTCACAATGAATTTGTGACCGTCTCGGTTGATGCATTGAAATTCAAACGACCTGCTTACCAAGGAGATGTAATTAGAACAATAGCAAGGGTTGTCTGGACCAGTCGGAGGACTGTTGGAGTTTTGGTGAGGTCATGCAGAATGACACGTTCAAATTGGGACCCTGAGGAGATTTGTTCCGGATTCTTTTTCATGGTTGCAATCGATGACTCAATGCGACCAGTGGAAGTTCCTCAATTCACTACGACCAGCGACGAAGAGAAAGAACTCTGGGCTCAAGCACAGCGAGCAAGAGATGCTATGCGCTAATTAAGAAAACGAAATGTGAAAGGATATCGGTATTCTTGACCTGCTTGTAGTGCTGAGTTAGCATTGAATGCCCAAATTATGTAGAGAATCCAATGAACTAATAGGGTCAAACAACCAATCAAAACTATCGTCAAAATACCATGTATAAATGAGGCTATCAGGAAAGTAATGGAAGCATTGAGAGATTCTTTCAGATGAGAAGAAAGTAGAGGATCATTTTGCCTCGCTTCATCATTCTTTACTATGTAAATTATCAAAGGTGCTAAGAATCCTACAAAAGGTCCTAAAATATGGGAAAGCGAACCTAAACTTCGATCAGGTTTAGGCCCTTGCTTAAGGATTACAGGTTCTGGACGCTCTTCTTGCATGATTACCCATACATCGTGCCTCATATGAACTCATTGCCAACCATTTCCACCCGTCGAATTGATGACTATGACCCCGTCCGCGCAATCCATGCCGGTGTTGAATGTCGCCTTTGTCGGCAATGAAGAACTTGCTAGAACATTAGCGAAGTCTAACGATGTTCGAGATATTGAATCATATGTTTACAAAGAACAGCGAGATGGTGAAACCTGCGTTCTGTCTTTGCTTCGCCCACTGAGGCATCCAGAGAGACTTAGGCCTCTTCTCTCTGTTCTCAATGTTGCCGAGGTCGGTATTGTCGAAATCACAAATGTCGATGCGGCACTGGGGGAAATTTTGGTATCTTTTGGCGCTGCAGGAATAGAAAGAGGGATTGCAATCATCAACCCTACCGAGGGTCAATGGGTAGATTCAGAGCAAGTCAATATGATTCTCTCACAGGCTGGTCTCAAGACATGGAAGTTGTATGAATCAGTTCCTGATTCACATGATTTGAGAGAGGAATTGTATCAACACATGGATACGGTAAGTTCGAAAAATATCTCCACGAATATGGTACTGCCTATTGACCAACATTTCAATGTCAAAGGCGTTGGATTAGTTGCAATTGGTTATGTTCAATCAGGTACTGTAAACAAGCATGACGAGGTAGTAATTTTACCAGCAAACGAAACTGGTGTAGTTAGGTCTCTACAGGTAATGGATGACGATGTTGATTCGGCTGTTGCAGGTGATCGTGTCGGAGTCGCATTGAGGAACTTAAGAGAGGAATCATTACACCGGGGGTGCATGATTATTCATCCTGAATCACAGGCTCTTATTCGCCATGATAATTCAAAGATAAAAATCAAAACGGCGCCATTCCAAAAGAGGAAATTAACAAATGAAGATGTAATCCATGCAGCAGTTGATTTACAATTTGTCGTTGGTAGAATAAAGAGAGTCGACGGTGACTCAATTTCTGTCGAATGGGAGAATCCACTTTGGATTAGAGCCGAAGGCTCCCCCGAGATATTAATCACACAACTCGACGCTATGCCGATGAGAATTATCGGTAGTGTGGAAAATATTGAACGAGCCTGATTTTATTTGTTCTATGATATAGCAGTGGAGCTTTCGGCGTTCTTCTCACGCGCGCGCAAGTTGCTCCTGACACTGCTCTACTTCCCGAGCAGTTATAGCCTCAAGGAGTCGCTCGGCCGAGCGGGATGTACTCAGCCGGGCGTAATGCCCGACTGGATGAAGGAGATTCGGAACTATTCGACAACCTCAATCTAGTCGGCATAAGTGGGAGATTTTGCGGAATTCTCACAGAGCGACAGCTGACCTTCGAGGACTACTCTGGATATGGTATCAGAATCAATCTCTCCAATATCTCAACTCTAAGAAATATCAACCTAGCAAAACTGCCGAATAGTTTCCTAACTATCGGTGCTGTTGGAGTTTGGGTAGGTGCTACTGTAATCACTCCTCCAATTGGGTGGGCAGTAGCCGCAACAGGTGCCCTTTCGGTGTTTAGCTATCTTAGATTGAAGAATCCTGTATTGTCGATTGAGACTAATGCTGGAGACAAATATCTAGTTTCGGGAACTCAATCGGAATTACTTCGATTGTGTATGATGGTCGACCGTGTTATGCATGGGTTTACAATCGAAGAGGCAAAAGCGGGTCTACAAGAACTGGAAGAAGAGAGAGAAAGATTGCTCGCTCAGAACCAGCCAAAGGCTCTTCTCAATGCACCAGATACCATAGATAATTCAGAGACTACAATTTTTCAGGCTGAACCTATTTCTTCGAGATATGTATCGCCAGAAACAAATATCTCAATCCCCATGACTTCTGTAGCGGCTCAACCTGATCTTACACAACCTGTTACACAAGAAGGTGGTATTTTTGCTTCTCTAGATGCTTTGGAACCAGCTCCTTCTACAGTCTCAAATTATCCTGCTAAAACCACAGATTCTCGCTCCGCTTACGAAAGAGCTTGGGGTCGTGAAGAATCACCTGAATGGTATCAGGAAAAGGACTCCTCGCAGGAGGATAGACTTGACGAGGCTTTCTCTGATGCTATGGGTTCATTCGATATGTTTGGAGAAGGAGGACTATTTGGAGTAGATACGCCCACAAGTAATGCAAACCCAACAAATTACGTTGATACTGAACCTAGTATGGACTTCTCCTTATTCGAGGATGCACCTGCAACTCCTCAACCCACAACCTCAGGTATCACAACACCGATCTCATATTCGCCACCAGCGACGGCGAATCCCGATAGGCCACTGTCAAGTTCACAGATGATTCGCTCAGCAAGATCTCGTCACGGTCAACCACAAACAAATAATTCCCCGACATGGAGTCTCCCAAGCCCAACAGAAAATGCTGTTCGTGAGGAATGTAAGCCGGGATTAGTAAAGACCGCAAAGGCACATTCCGCTTGGCAAAATGAGAACCGAAGTCAATTATTATCCACTCCGATTACCGATCCAGAAAACTTCGGAGATGAATTTCCTGCAGTATCTAAACTAGCCAATAGTATGACAAGTGGTCGGGTTCGCAGTTCGGCAGGTAAACCAAGAAAACAAAATTGGCTTACTTCGTTAATTTCTCCATCTCAGCCTAGGAGGCAATATGCCGATGTTTATGGCGATGAAGATGGCAAGACACATAGTGGAGAAGCGAGATTTAGGTCTAGTCAACTTCTCAGGTTGCGCTCAGATCAAGACCACCAAGCTGATGTAGCCTCAAGAGCTAGAGAAATTACCTCAACAAACAGTCCCTCATCAGCAAGAGACGCACTAGATAATGTGGTGGCTCGTGTAGCATCTGGAGAAGAAAAAGAAACAACCAGCAAATCAGCGAGTGAACAATTACGATTTTCTCAACTTCGTCCAACCACACAGAAAGGAGATAACCGGTTACCCGGTATTCGGCAATTGAAGTGAAGTCTCACTTTATTCCAGCAATTCTTCGATATCTGTCCACACGCGCGTGGTATATACCACGGTCAATTGAGGCGATACCAGAAGTACCTAGTCCACCTAAAGTGAATGAAGAGGTTACGGTGGCATGAACCAGCGCATTTCTAATCGCTTCAATATCACTCAACACACCCTGTCTACCCACAAGATATGCAATTAATGAGCCAGCGAATGAATCACCACAACCTGTGGGGTCAACAATTTCATCGGTTGGATATGCAGGTAGTGACAGTGTGCCCGCTGGAAGCATTGCAATGACCCCACCACTTCCGCGCTTTGCGATTAAACAACGAGGACCTGGGCCAGCCGCTGAGCCACCATGTAAAGCCTCACCCGAAATTATTGATTTCATAGCACGTGGTAGAATCTCGTCCTCGGCAATAGCGCAGACTTCCTGTTCATTGATTACCACTATGTCGACCTTGCGCATGGCTTCACTTAATGTCTGAAACTCAGTCTCAATCCACAACATGAAGGTGTCTAATACGGTCAATTGCGCCCCAGGACATTGGTCCAATACTGCAACTTGAGTAGTAGGGTGAGTACTGGCACAAAAGAGAACTTCTGGGTTTTCCCAAACCTCTGGTAAATTTGGTTTGAAATCATCTAAAACATTTACTTCGGTTGCTAATGTCTCTACAGATTCCATGGCGCCTTCGTACTTACCAGACCATCGGAATGTTTCTCCCTCAGCGCGCACCACTCCGGCTAAATTCAATCCAGCTTTCTCCAAAATCATTTGATCGTAGACAGCAAAATCATCTCCAACTACACCTACTAGACCCACCTTGGTTGGCTGTTCATCCTTGGTTCGAAGATGAAAAGAGGCTGCAAGTCCGGAATAAACTGCCGCACCCCCAAGCAAGTCAGACCCACTTTCGGCTGGAGTTTGGATGTCATCATATCCAATTGAACCGACTATTACCATGTCCATATTATCACCTCAATTCAGCAGGTCCGGATGTTCCTCAAGATACCTGATTGTTACATCTCTATTTCGAAAGTCTTCTTCTGAAAGAATTGACCTATGTAATGGAATTAGGGTTTCCACTCCCAAAATCATGGTTTCCGCAAGAGCGGCATCGAGCCTTCTAATCGCCTCTTGTCTATCTCTTCCCCAAACGATTAGTTTAGCGAGCAAGGAATCGAATGAGGGTGGCATATCGTATCCTGTGTGAGCATGGGTATCGACCCGAACACCAGGTCCTGCAGGCCAATGGCATTCCCAAAGTCGACCGGGAGATGGTTCCAAAGTTCTGGGATCTTCAGCATTAAGTCGAGCTTGGATTGAATGACCTGATATCTCAATATCATCCTGTGAGAGTGGTAGACTCTCGCCTGAGGCGACTCTGATTCCAAGAGAAACTAGGTCGTATCCGGTAATCATTTCCGTAACCGTGTGCTCGACCTGAACTCGAGGATTAACCTCGAGAAAGTAGAACTCCCCCTGAGAATCTCTTAGAAATTCAAACGTTGCTAGTCCCTTGTAACCGACTGCCTTGGCACCTGCTACGACTCGTGCGCCTATATCGGCTCTAACCTCATCAGAAAGCCAAGGGCCTTCTTCCAAGATTTTTTGGTGTCGGCGTTGGATTGAACAGAACCTCTCGCCAAAATGGATTGCATCTTCACCATCTCCAAGGACTTGAAATTCAACGTGTTGAGCGCCTTCGATGAATTTCTCTAGGAAGACTCTGTCATCACCGAAGGCAGAAAGTGCTCGACCTTGACATAGGTTCAGAGCCGATTCGAATTCATCAACGGAATCCACCACTTGCATACCGATTCCACCGCCACCAGCGGCCGCCTTGATGATTACAGGGAAGCCAATATCATCGGCAATCGCCGCGGCTTCCTTGGGGTCAGAAACCGGCCCAGGAGACCCCTTGGCAATTGGTAATCCCGCCTTAGACATGGTTTCTCTAGCGGTGATTTTGTCACCGAGGACTCTCAATACCTCTGGATTTGGGCCGATGAATGTAATGTCCTCCTCGGCCAACCTTTCAGCGAAAATTGGATTTTCTGCAAGAAATCCATATCCAGGATGTACTGCGTCGGCTCCAACCTCTTTGGCGGCAGCCACAATTGCCTCAATGTCAAGATAGGATGCTAGAGGGTCATCTCTGGCAATGTGAATAGCCTCATCAGCGAGGCGAACGGGTGTTGTCAGCCGATCTTCTCGACCGTGAATCATTACTGCCTCGATTCCCAGAGTTCTCAAAGAACGCAAAATTCGCAAGGCTATCTCGCCTCGATTCGCAATCAGCACCCTGCGGAACATCAAACCTCGCTGGAGGTTGAATCCTATGTAGGGTTCGGCGACCGCCGTAGGCGGTCGTGAAGAGAAGAATTCTCTCAATCAATAGACGTCTCGCAGATATCTCTTGTCTGTTTTCATCATTCCGACTTCTACGAATTCTTTGGCCTCATCAGGAGACATACCACCATGTTCTGCACATATGTCAATCAAGGTTGAATGTACATCTTTAGCCATGTAATTCTTATCTCCACAGACGTAAAAGTAGGCTCCGCCGTCAATCCAATTCCAGATTTCTTTGCCGTGCTTTGCCATTAGATGTTGAACGTATACCTTCTCATCTCCAGCGCGACTCCATGCTAAGTCATGACGATCGATAACTCCTCGCTCCTTCCAGTCTTCCATTTCATCTCGGTAGTAGTATTCTCCTTCTTCGGTCCAGTCACCAAAGAATAGCCAATTACGACCCTTGTCACTATTGATATCGCGCTGTTGAAGATAGGCACGGAAAGGAGCAATGCCGGTTCCTGGGCCTACCATTATGCAATCGGTGCTACCATCTTCCGGTAAAATGAATGAACGGGTTGGAGACATGAATACACCAATCTCGGTATCGTTGGTTTCGCAACGATCAGAGAGGAATCCAGTACAAAGGCCGGTGCGATCTCGACCATGGTGAGAGTATCGAACGATACCAACGGTCAAGTGAACAGTGCCCGGCTCATGCTCTGGACTACTAGCAATAGAGTATAGACGTGGCTTCAATCGATCCATTCCATCGACAAATTGTTGTGCAGTAAATCCAATGTGTCCGAAATCTCCCATTGCATCGATATAATCGCGAGACCAAATGTAGTCCTCCATTGCATCTGCATCACCGGTTAGGTTTCTCCAAAGTGCCTCAGCAGGGTCACAGGCAGCGCCGATTTCTTCGTAACCTTCTGGAACTTCTCCATCTTCTCCTGAGCCGGACCAATCTACGAGCAGAGAACCATCCTCAGTTGAAACCCTATGTCTACGAGCGATTCTAATCTCTACAGGTCCATCATCAGCCATTCTACTGCCAAGATTTTTAATCCATTTCTTTGAAATTCTGTGAATCTCCAAATGGTCGGTAAGGGCTTCCTTGAGGGTAGCCTCGCCAAGATGAGTTTCAACCAATTCATCTCCGCTAAAGTTGGCTGTTGAAATTAATTGTTCTACCAACTCAGGAGGACAACGAGGGATTACACCCAGTGCATCTCCAGCCTTGTATTCTAGACCAGAATCCCCTAAATCGAATACTACGTGGCGAGTTTCTTTTCTCGAACCTTCTCCATTGAGGACGTAATTTTCCGTTAACTTAGAGCTGTACGGATTCTTTGCACTCCAATCGGACATAGCACTCACCAGCAACCCGCCGAGGGAAAGTCCGTTTATCAAAACAGGGGGCAAAGGTTCGCCCGCGTAGCGGGCGTTGAGACCCGAATGGCTCAAGTCATAGACACCACATGGAGAGTCATGCCTCGCGTGCAGTTCCTGGGCACCGGGAATGCATTTTCGCCTCATGGAAGAATGAATGCACTGGTTTTAATCGATGGGAAAATATTGGTAGATGCACCGCCAACCTTACTACCACAATTGCGGCGTACAGGAGTTTCTAGCGACGAGATTGAACACCTATTGTTTACACATTGGCATGCAGACCATATGTTTGGATTTCCATTCTTCATCCTTGAAAGAAAAGTAGTTTCCAATGCTGAGAACCCTCTGAATGTCTATCTCAGACCTGGCGGAAAAGAGATTCTCTCCAACCTCAGTCATGTTGGTTTTCCAGGAAGCTTGAACGAAGTTCTGAAAGATGACATCAATTGGCTAGAAAATGAATCAGGCGAAATTGAAAATTCAGATTGGAGTTACGAGAGATTCCAAGTGGTTCACACTCCCGAAACCGATCCGCATGGCTACATGCTAACTCATAAGAGTGGATTCAAACTACTACATTGTGGCGACTCAGGTCCTTGCAAAGAGATTGAAGATAGGGCGGCAGAAGCCAATGTAATTCTAATCGAAATGGGAGTGCCGGATTTTGTCGACAGTCCTAATCATCACAATCCTCGACAAGTTAACTCGCTTGCCGAACGGCAGCCACATGCAACAATTCTAGTAACTCACAATTACTCTAATGCAGTCAATCAAGAAGGTGGTTTTCCGACACCAAAATTGAATGACGGGATCATTCAACTTGAGGATGGGGATGAATTGATCATTGGAGAAAATGGAGGTTCTTTTTATGTTAGAAAATAATAGTCAAAAAATATCTTCTATAAATATGAATTGGGGGAGGGTAGAACATAATATTCTAGAAATACAACGAATATTGCTCTACAATTTACCAATCTCGTAGAGATAATTTCAATTCCACTTAATCTGACTCACAAACACACCATTTTAATCGGTGAAAAAAGTAAACTGATTTAGCCAATTAATTCAATTAAAGGCCTACTGAAATGTTATTTTAATGAAAAACTATTGGTTAAAAGGACAAAATATTGGTATTTTGGTAGCTAACATAATTAGGCATTTCTTCACCATAGTCCCGACAACTTTCATTACCACCAACGTCCTCGTAAAGAATCCGCGTTTGCTTCCGATGACTCCTCACATAGGACGAGTTAGTGAACTCGGAAAGACAAGCGGTTGTGTGTTAAAAAATGGAAGGAAATATTTTCGAGAAGATTTTGGGGCAAGATTCCCTATTCCTCGATAGAAAAACCTTCGACCACGCTTTCGAACCTACCACACTACCTCATCGAGACCGTGAGGTCGAAGCTCTGGTGAGAAATTTAGTGGATGCTCTCAACGGCCATATTCCGTCCAACATGCTCCTCTATGGAGTTCCTGGATCTGGAAAGACGGTGGTAACCCGATTTGTTTTGGGTCAACTTAGACAAAAGGGAAAGGATATGGGACAACCTGTGAGAACCTACGAAATCAACTGTAGGCAAGTAGATACCCGCTACAGAGTTGTACAGACTTTGGCGACAAAATTGTCTGAACGGGGAGATGTGCCGATTCCATTTACTGGCTGGCCTACCGACAGAGTCCTAGAACAACTAATCGAAAGGATGGATCGTGCTGGAGGTGTTCACATCATTGTACTCGATGAAATTGATAATCTAGTGGAACGCGCGGGGGATAATCTGCTGTATAATTTAACAAACCTAAACACAATTCTCAAACGCTCTAGGTGTTGTATTATTGGAATTAGTAATGATTTGCACTTCACACAACTACTTGACCCAAGAGTATCTGGTCGGCTCGGGCAAGAGGACCTAATTTTTCACCCATACGGGGCATCGGAAATTGCCGATATTCTGACTGAGAGAGCCAAGACTGGTCTACGAGAAGATGTTCTAGAACAAGGGGTTGTACAACTTTGTGCTGCCTTGGCTGCACAAGAACATGGTGATGCACGTCGGGCTTTGGATCTTTTACGAATTTCAGTTCAAAAGGCTGAACAACGCTCTCAGACAAAGGTAGATCCAAGACACGTACGACTTGCACAATCACAATTGGAGCACGACCAAGTCACACCTGTATTGCAGACTCTTCCACTTCACCAGAAGTTAGTCCTATTCGCAATCAGAATAAACGAGGATAATGGACTGCGAAACATCTCGACTGGTGAAGTTTACAGAACATACTCCGATGCTTGCCTGAATGTTAACGTCGAACCATTGACCCCAAGGAGAATATCTACCTTGCTAAATGAATTAGATACACTTGGCATGATTATGGCTCGTAATGTAAGCAAGGGAAGAGGTGGGCGCAGTAAGCAGGTCAACTCTGCAGTCCCAAAGACTGTCGATGCAATAACCACGATGAGCGATGCAGATCCACTAATCGCTGAAGCCGCTCGTTGCCGCTATAGGTTACAGAGTCATCTTTGAGAATATGCACCTTTCGATGGTTTTCTTGACCTATTCTGCTAGAAATGTAGAGGCCCTTAAGGGCCTCAACGGTTAAACCGAGTTCTTGGGTCGCCGCATTCGATGTCGCTCTCTGACAACGACTGGTACTCGGCGCTCACACGTCCAAGTAGAACAGCTTCGACTGTTATGTTACTACTGGGAGGATGGGTTCTATTACTCACGATTGTCAACATTACATTTGGTGCATATTCTCCAGGATTCAAGGCACTGTGGCTTGGATTCCTCAGTAACGGATCTCTTGGTGATGTATATACCGACCACGATGGAATCTCAGTTGTAGTCGATGATATTGCCTTCGGAATTATAGGAATTATCTTGGCCGCTATGGGTCATTTAGGAATGAATAAGGCCGTCGAAGGCGGTACTTTTTCAGCGATTAAAAGTCTTCCAAACTGTATGTCTGGCCTATTTTCCGGTGAATACGGAATCAGGAAAACTGTTGCAGATTGGATGATTGTCTTTGCAATCATCTTCTATCTTGCGTGGTCAATACAATACAATACATGGGTAGACCCAGGGGTATTCGCTGTCAGTGTAATTCCATTCATGTTTGGTTTTGGTCTAAATATGTTAGATAAGGCCGAATCTTGAGATTCTTCTCAAGCTCTATCCATTGCTTCTAGAAGTTCTCGACACCGTGATTTGGAATCAGAGCCAGTCCACCGAAGTACAACTCCTCGGTTTGGCTGACCATATAGGACCACAGCACCTAATGGAGCCATTGGATGGAGAAGCAAAGGTGCAAGGTCTTCTTCACCGTCTACATCGATTAAAGTCGTCTTACTTTCATTACTCCAAGCTTCTAATGCACCTGCACAAGCATGGAATAACTCGGCATTTAATTGGCCGGCTGGATTCTGACATGTGAGTCTTTCATCATAAAGAGATGTGTCGATTGCAGAAGATTCTTCCCATTCCTGCCGCTTAGTCTTGCCATCGATTAAAGCGATATCCGCTGGACTTCCGAAATCTTGTAGGGCTTTGACCGTGACATCTCCAACTGCGATAATTGGGCCATGGCTACCAAATATTTCTTCTAAAACGGCGCGTATTGCTACACCCGTATCATCCTCTGGACCCTCAAACAATTGACCGAATGGATCTTTGAGATTTGCTTCGACCTCTTTTGTCAAGATAAGATCGGCTTCTCCCACATTCTCTGGAAGATAGGATTGTCCTTCTTTGTCTATCTCACCTTGGCGTATTCTAGAGCTAGAAATTGGTTTGCCAGCGTGACCGATTACATGCTCGACCTTGAGGATTTCAAGAGGACCTAAGCCATTACTCTCGCGCGCTTGATTAATTCTCTGGCAACCTAATACTGTTTCTGGTGTGCACAATATTGCTGAAGCATTTTCGTGCCAAGGTGCAGGTCCATCTTCGTCTTCCAGTAAATGAATAGATATTCGAGAGGAATTTTCACCAATAGATTCGACGAATTTTAGTGACCTTTCAGACCATGATTCTATTCGAGGATCTTTTGCCTGAGCTATTTGGTCATTCGTTAACCATACCTCAAGTCTTTGACAATTTGAGAGCCCGTGCTCAATCAGTGCCCTATGTCCAGCATGGAAGCGGTCGAAAGTGCCGCCAACCAGTCCCAGTGAATGCATCGTTAACCACCCGGTGTATCAAGTCTTGAGACCTTTGGAAAAAGTGTGTGCCCCGGGGCGTAACGGTGACTTTCATAGCAATGCTCGGGCACCTGACCCACCCCAGGACGTCTGTTGGACTGTGGGGTTGTCCCGTAAGTCATTCCGGTCTCTTCCGTTCTCGGTCATCCGGGGACCCATCACAATCCGACCGCATGTTTTGCACCGACGATCATTCCCCAGCAGTGGGTCACGTCGGTCTTCGACATACGGCAAATCCCGTTCCGTGGTACCGTGATTCATCCTACTAACTCCGGCGTGGGGCTTTCGTCGGCACGGTGTTGCCGGTCGGGCATCGTTGGGTCATGTGGTCCCTTGAAGAACCCCTCGCATAGAAATTTGAGCAGAAAATGATGAAAATTTACAAATTATAGATATTTTATCAACTTTAATCATAATTGACTTTGTGCACCGGATAGTCCCTCATGGTAACCGGAAGTTCGTAATATGATTCTCTCAGAAATATGGGAATCGCCTTGCATTGCGACCTCGTTACTAATCGGTGGCCATTTCTCGATTGGTTGGGCTAACCAACCAACCATTGGGTGAGTTCGGCCGGTACTTGGTGAACCGCCCTCTAGAACTGTATCAAGCGATTCCAGCAAGTCAAGAAGTGGAGCCGCACTTTCTGGTAGGGTTCCTCTTTCACTCCTTGACCTAAGCCTTCTAGCAAGAGAGTTCCGAATTTCAGGGCTACATCCAGGGTGATGCCTATCACTTAGCCCTGGCGCACTACTAGGTTCGCCTTTCGGTCTTAGGATTGCAGCACTCCAAGGTATCGGATTATCAAACAACCAATCCATAGAAGATTCCTCAGATAGAAGATTAGTCAATAACTCGGGAGCCAATAAAGCCCACCAGTCTAATGGTAAATTAGCAATTATGACCTCCAAGTCATCTATCTGCAGTTGTTTGGAATCGCGAATTCTTTCTACCAATAAAGACCAAATCTTGAGGTCATGATCGATTGGAAATTCATTTGCCCTTCTCAAAATCCCTTGCAAAACAGGACCATAACTAGTCGGATCGGCCTGCTGACTTGTGTAAATCCAATCAACGGATTGAAGGGCGGCTAGAGAATTAATTGGTGGATGTACAAGCCAAGCCTCCAGCGCCCAGCGGATAAGGTCCTCCTGCATATCTTCGGGCAACCATGCTGCATTACTGAGAAGTTGGGCTGCGACCCATGATGCACCTGGAGATGCATTTTTTGGATCGGTGGCTGGTCGTGTGCGAAGGGCTATTTCGGAATTATTATGAAGAAGTAAGCGAAGTTCATCGGCAAAAATACCCAATACTCTCTGAGGCGCTTCATCAGCTACTTCTGCAAGCCTCTCAAGTGGTAAATATTCCAAATCCAGTAGAGCAATCCATTCAGAGTCAAGTCTAGACCGTAATCTCTGCCAACGATGCCATCGTGTCTTTGGAGGAGATGCAATCCAAGCGGCTATTGGATAACTCGCCTCCATCATGTTCGACCAGTCCTCATTTCCTTCAGGGAATTGTGCAATTGCTGAACCTATCATTGAGGAGTCCTCTATCTTGCTTGAGAATTTTTCATCTTCTAAACCTAAGATGGCCCATGGAGAAGGCACTACCTCCTCATCCTCAGTTACTTCAGGCGCTGTAGGCACGGTGTCTACCAATCGCACAGGCATATCTCTACCACCAAGAGTACGGAGCCTTAGCCAAGGTAGAGGTCTTAGTGGGTCTACAATAAGTTCATCAAAAATTCCTAGCGATTTGCGAGGTTCAGATGAAAGTGTTAATCTCAAGTTGGGATGAGAAATTACAGCGCTAAGGACGTCATCAGGGACTGTATCGGGTATCTCTAGAACTAACGGGGGTCGATCTTGCTTGGATACTGCCCATTCGATTAACGATATTGCTGCCGTAGTTGATAGGCCACGGGTATCAAAAAACCTCAAACCACTTTCATCTGCGGAGAAAGTTGCTTCCTTCCAATCCTTCCTAAAACGGCGCCAAGTTGATTCCTCAGTTCTGACTCTTCGGGTAGAAGTCAAGCGTTCTCTCAAACTATTCAGCCTACGACGTCTTTCAGAAGGGGTCAATCGAGGATGTGCTCGATTTATCCATGAATCCAAACAAGAAATCGGATAATCCTGACCATCAGAATCTAATCCACCTAAATCCGCAATTACCATTGCATTGGCTCTAGCAGTTCGCAGTAGCATACTCCTAGGTAACCTTTCTTCCATAACTGCAGATACCGGATCTTTTGGCCGGATATCCGGTGATTGGTTATGGCAATTACCGAGAACCCATGATCCTCTGTGGTGGCTAGCTTCTGGTAGAGGAGGATCCGGACGGCGTGATGGAGATTCAAACCAAATCCCAGGGGCCAGTGCTACCGGTCTATCTGGATCTACTAATCGTGCTCTAACTATTCCAAGGGTATGATTTTCTCCAACATAGGACGAAATGGTTTCTGGATTAGGGCTTGAGGGCGGTTCTAGTAACATTTCCAGATTGGTTAGATTAAACCATCTCGGAGATCTCTCTCTCAAGACTGCCCATGTCCACGAGACCCCTTCGCTTCCTGTGGAGGGGGCTTCGCCAACAGAACTTCTCAAAGGTCGGTCTGGGATTAGAACAAGTGGAGATTCTATAGGGGCAAGAATTCCTAACAGAATATTTGCTCCGTCTCTAGCGAGTAGGCAATAATTGCGGGAAGGCGAAGGTAATGGTAGTACCTGAATTGCCCTCGCCAATTCGTCCGAACGTATTGCCTCCCAACCAGATTGTGTAAGATGTAGACGTGCACCACGTGCACCAGCTACTTGGTCACTTGAGACCAGTCCATCGTTTCTCATCCTTCTTAGTTCGGCAGAAGCGTGAGGAATTCTCAATCCCGTATCGCGAGCGAGAATACTGACTGTTGTTCCACCGTCGGTTAATCGATCTAACAATCTACGACGGTGTGCACTACGAATTCTCTTGAGAACAGGGGAATCGGAAGATGAATCGACGATTTGTGGTTCATCCGACACTAATGACCCCCTCCTAATTCAATTAGTTCAAGTCACCTACTTAAATTATCCTTTTTAGTTACATTTCATTACACATTTCTTATGGAAAAAGTAACAGTTTTATTTTTACACCGACTTTGATTGTGAAATCTAGCCATTTCTATGCAACTATTTGTAACGAAGGGAGCCTGTAAGGTGCAGAACTGTTATATCAATGCCTGCCGTCCTGTCGGTAACGGACTCGATATGCGGTCGGTTTGACTTGGAGGAATAGGCAGGAATGGACTCGCATAACCTGCGTAAATTGATTCGAAAATACCTGTCTGAGCGACCGCGAAATACAATCGAAATTTCTGTTTGGCTAGCTAATCAAATGGATTCTGCAAACAGCCCTTCGGACATAACAAGAATCCTAGAATCGGATGAACACATAACCCGAATAGGTACTGTTCGAAAGAGTGGTATGAGAAGAGTTGAATCGCCTGTGTCTGAATGGGCATCCAATAGCTGGGTTAAACACCATGAGAGAAATGAGTCCGGGCAAAAAAAGGAGAGATGAAAAATGCGAACAACAAGACTACGACAGAAAATAAAGAAATTCCTAAACGATCGAGGAGAGGCAAATACCACAGAAATACTCGAACACGTAAACTCGACCATGAGGCATGGAACAACACCTCAACAACTTGGAAACGTTCTATCGAAGGATAGAGATATACTCAAGATTGCCACAACAAAGCGTGGCGGCGCACTCTCCGGCCGCTACGAAATCTGTGTTTGGACATTGAAGCCTGGAGTTCTAGACGGCGAGAATTGAAGTTAGACCTTGACAATCAGGCTTCTAATTCGTCAGACCAGTCACCGCTACGAGCTAGACTATTCATTGCCGCTCTATGAGCAAATGCATTTTGACTCTCTGCATTTGAACCGCTTGCCCAAGTCTGTAAAGCGTGAGCTAGTAAGGCCCTGCCATAAGAATAAGATAATTGCCAAGGATGTTCGACAGCCATACCATTCATCAAATTGAGATGTGCTGTTGCATCCTCATCTGACTGACCGCCGGAGAGGAATACAATACCTGGTAGCTCGTGTGGAACATGTTCGGTAAGGCAATCCACTGTCATTTGTGCAGCCTTCTCTCTAGTTCCTTGATCTTGGTAGGATTTTCCAGGTAAGATCATGTTTGGCTTGAGTAAAGCTCCAGGGATGTGGACGCCCTGGACTTTACACTCTGCAAAGGTAGCATCGAGGATTCTTGCAGTGATCTCGAAACATGTTTGTGAGTCGTGATTACCGTCCATCAAAACTTCTGGCTCAATTATTGGAACCAAGCCCTGTTCCTGACAGATTGCGGCATATCTAGCAAGAGCATGTGCATTTGTGGAAATATTGGCCTCACTAGGCATCCCATCTCCAATTCTAATTACTGCTCGCCATTTTGCAAATCTAGCACCCAAAGCGAAGTACTCCGTGCACCTTTCACGTAGTCCATCCAATCCTTCCGTGACTTTCTCACCAGAATGATTAGCCAATTCCTTGGCACCTGTATCTACTTTGATCCCAGGGTGAATTCCACGACTTGCGAGATATTCGGGTATTGGTGTACCGTCATCCATTTTTTGACGGATGGTCTCATCAAAGAGTATCACACCACTAATGGCAGATTCGTATTCAGGTGTGGCGAAGATATTTGCTCGGTAGGCTCGACGAGTCTCTGGAGATGGTTCAACACCCACTGCCTCGAGTCTGTTTGACATTGTTCCGTTGCTTTCATCCGCGGCCAGAATCCCTCTTCCGGGCGCTACAAGTTCTCTCGCTGTTTTCTCAAGTAGTTCGGTGTCCATTGTCGAACCTCGACCGGACGTGGTGGGATTAGGCAAAGAATCCTTTGATGGTAAAGTATGGAATTTACTTCGTGCTTAGCGAATGTTATCGACGAACTTGTGAGCACCACTTGCTACATCGATTACCTCTGATTGGACTGAAAAACGACCATCTGACAATTCTTCAACTCCGAAGGTTCTACCTGGACAAACTCCAGTTCCAATGAATACTGCATCTTCGCTAGCACAGAGTTCATCTCTACCCCAAAGTCTCTCTATGTCGCCATCAATCATCGCTTCAGCGCGCTCCCTATGCCCTTCATTCTTGAACACAAGTCTCCCCTCGAATGGAGCGCCTAAACCTCTCAACGCAGTGGCTGTTATTACCCCCTCTGGGGCAGCACCAATTCCCATTAGCATATCAATTTCCGATTGGGGGTCAGCGGCGTTTAGTGCCGCTGAAACATCTCCATCTCCAATCAATACAACATTCACATTATGCTGATTTAATTCTGAAATAAGTTTCTCATGTCTAGGCCTATCCATTACAACGATATTGAGTTCAGACTCCTTCTTATCCAAGGCTGTGGCTGCGGCCTCAACATTGTAGGAGGTCGAAGCATCGAGACTGATTATACCCTCTAACTCAGCGGATCCAGCGATTTTGTTCATATAACAATCTGGCGCATGAAGTAGAGTTCCACGTGGTGCTGCAGCAAGAACAGCCATTGCATTTGGTAGGTCAAGTGCTACATGATTTGTGCATTCGAGGGGGTCTACTGCAATATCTATCGAGGGCGCATTTGGGTTGCCTTGCATAGACCCTAGTGGCTCTCCAATCCATAACATCGGGGCGTCATCACGCTCTCCTTCTCCGATGGCAACTCTACCATCGAATGGAACCTGATCAAAGATTGCTCTCATGGCTTCCACTGCTGCGCCATCAGCGGCTTTACCATCTCCCTTACCTCGCCATGCGGCTGCTGCAATCGCAGCGGCTTCGGTCGCTGCAAGAAAATGACTCTCTAAATCGATGGTCGCCATGAAGACCTCGAATAGCGTTCAGCCTTCAATCATGCGGGTCGCCCTTGCTCTTTCTGAGAACCCTTACTCCGTCAATTTGAGCGGCTGGATATTGACCATCAGCATCTTTTTCTACAGATTTTATCATGTCCCAAGCACACAACAGGCCTGCATTAACTCCGCATAAAGCCTCCATTTCAACACCGGTTGTCCAGTGTGTACGTACTGAAACCGTACATCTCAGAAATTCATCAGCGACAGACCAATCGACTGTGCATCCTTCAATTGGTATAGGGTGACAATGAGGGAGAAGACGTGGCGTTTCTTTTACAGCTTGAATTGCCGCAACTGTAGATGCTTCTCGAACGTCTCCTTTTACCGAGCGACCATTTTTCACAATATCCAAGCTTTCGGGAGATAGTCTAAGGACACCTGTAGCAACAGCTTCTCGAGCGATAATTGGTTTTGACCCCACATCGACAATTCCAGTAAAAGATTCCTCCATTCCACAGACCTCAAAAATGCCGAGGGTCTACTACTTATTCAGTAATACCCTTCGAAAAGATGGATTCGATAGAGAGAAATTAGCCGAGTCCTGACTTCCAAATTTCACCGTCGGCACGGACCTCTTTTTTCCAAAGAGGGGCTTGTGATTTCAACTCTGAAATCAGCCACGAGCAAGCTTCGAATCCTTCTGTACGATGAGGACTAGCTACATGAATGCAAACTATCGGTTCCTGTGGGTGCACAACTCCTGTTCGGTGGGCCATCACCACAGAATTAATCGGAAATTTTTCCACCGCCTCTAGTCCAAGTCGTTGGAGAACGGAGGGGAGCATCTCTTCCCAGGCGTCGAATTCTAATTTTTCAACTTCTACTCCATCTTCCATTCCCCTAGTTAATCCAACAAATGTAACTACGCTTCCGCAACCTTCGGTGTCAATTTGATCGCGGAGTGCTTCAGGATTGAGAGCATCCCCTTCCACTCGCACCACCACCCGGGCCATACATTGCCATACACCCATAGTGCTTCAATGCCTCGACTTGGCGAGGAACCATTCAAAACACGGCATCAGAGTGGATTGATTGTGTCTGGACGCGTGGACATTCTAGGAGCGGGCCTTTCGGGACTCTCTGCTGCTACAATACTCGCGCGTAATGGTTACGATGTCCACGTACATGAAGTTCGTCAGGACTCTGGCGCTAGATTTGATGGGGATTTTCAGGGCATTGAGAATTGGACAAGTGATGTCGATTTTTTTGAGGAAATGCGTCAATGGGGGTTAGATCCTGATGAGTTCAAATCTGATGCATTCAGTATTGTGGATCTAATTCATCCCGACGATGAAATAACTAATCCGATTACTGACGGAGTTGCGTTCAGAGTTGTAGAAAGAGGAACTGATGAACATTGTATCGACCAAGGATTCAAGAGAATGGCACTTGATGCAGGGGCAACTATCCACTATGGTACAAGAAAAGAATCGAATGAGTGTCAAATTATAGCGGCCGGACCTAAGGATTCAAGCGCAGTTGCCTTTGGAGAAATTTTTCATACAGACCATGAAAATATTGTCGCATTCCAACTTAACGACAAGTTAGCACCCGGAGCATATTCTTACCTGATTATCATCGATGGAATTGGGTTAATTTGCACCTGTCTTTGGAGACAGCAAAAGAAGTCTGGTAGGTATCTGAACGAAACCATCGCTTGGTACGAGGAGCATTACGAACTGAACAGGAAACCAATCAAGAGAGTGGGGGGTAAAGGAGACTTTTCTATTCCCGATAGGTACATTCACGATGGGCGCCATTACGTTGGTGAAGCAGGTGGTTTACAAGACTTCATGTGGGGCTTTGGTATGCGCTACGCCATCACTAGTGGAGTATACGCTGCACACTCCATAATGGGTCAAAGTGACTATGAGAAAAAGGTCCGTAATCACCTAGTACCATTGATCAAGGTGAGCGCAATAAATCGGTTCTTGATGAATCGTTTAGGCGATCGAGGATTCAAGATGGTTGCAAATTACTGGATGCGTCATCAAGCCCGGAAGGGAGACGGCCTAGAATTCATGAAGTGGGTTTACCAACCGGGGATTTTTAGAAGAGCACTTTGGCCTATTGTTCGCCTAGGGATGTTAAGAAGAAAAAGGATGGACGATGGCAGAACAGTATCAAGGATGCCGTTCAGAAAATCACTCTCTCGGGATGTTTGGGAACCCACCGTTCGGGCTGAAGAAATCGGTCAACAATGGAAGCAAATTCAAAGAGGCGGAGGCGCCATTTCATTCAGCGAATCTGACGATTGAGGATGAATTTTTACCACTGCCATTCAGCCGTTTGATTCATATCTCGACCTATGGTCGCCAAGTTATGACGTCATGGCCAGACCTAGAGCCAATGCCCAACCGCCTAGTGAACTACGGAGTAACTGACAACGGTATCGCAATCATCGAACTTGCGTCGAACTCCGCTGGTGCTCCCCTAGAAGGAGACGAGGTAGGACCGAACACCTACACTCATGAAATGATGAGAGATATCGACACCGCCGTCGTAAAGGCTCGATTCAATGATGATGTTAGCGTCATTCTAATCACCGGTAATGGACACAAGTTCTTCTCGGCCGGAGCATCAATTCAGATGCTAAACTCGGTCACTCCTGGGTTCAAGTACAATTTCTGCCTTCATGCAAATGAAACTCTAAGCCGGCTTGAACAGACTCCAAAGTTGGTAATTTGTGCAATCAATGGGCACGCAGTTGGTGGAGGATTGGAGATTGCAATGGCTTGCGACATTAGAATAGCAAGAAAGGATAGTGGAAAGTGTGGACTTCCTGAAATAAATCTCGGTGTTCTAGCAGGTACTGGAGGCACGGCTAGACTGTCACGAATTATAGGTAAATCAAGAGCTCTTGAATACATGGTCAGTGGAGAATTAATGGCATTTGAGAAGGCTAAGGAAATGGATCTTATCAACGATGTTTGGGATGGTTCTCTTGACGAATTCCGCCAAGATGTCCTAGACTACGCAGGACAGTTTACTCTACCATACAAGGCTACCTTAGCGGTTGGAAACATCAAGCGCTCGGTTCAATCTGGACCTGAAATGCCGTTTGAGTACCATCTCGCGCTTGAGAGAGAACTGCAAGCAGCCCTCTTCAATAGTGAAGATGCAAAAGAGGGTATCGCGGCTTATGTCGACCGCCGAACTCCTCGTTTTGAAGGAAAGTGAGTTGTTTTCCAACGAACTAAGACTACGTCTTAGAAGCAGTCATTGATATAGAGGATACTTTTGGCTTCAACTATGAGCGAGACAGAGATTGTTCAGGACTACTCTCCAAATTTTGAAGCCTGGATTAGCGATTTCCAAGAATGGCAGACTCGAATTGGCTTCGACCCATCGTGGTTGGGGGATTACAGATTCGATATCAAATTCGATTGGGACACCGCAGGAAGCAGTATCGAATTCGGAGATTTTGAAGGAATGCCAAAGTGGCAAAGGAGAATGCAAATCCCTCAACAAAACATCAGAGATGCGATCATCTCTATGGTGAGTGTTCAGGGAGACACCGAGTTTGCTAGTGTGGAACAACAAAACCACCTGCTAGAGACAGCACCAACTGAGTATGACAAAAAGTCTGCTCTGAGAATCATGTGCGAAGAGCAGCGGCATGGTTGGCAAATGGCATATCTCCTATGCACTTACTTTGGAGAACATGGTGTGAGGGAGGCTGCAAAGTTACTCGAGCGTAATGCCCAAGAAGGAACCAGAATTCTTGGTTCATTCAATGCACCTATCGATCATTGGCTAGATTTCTTTTGCTTCACTCACTTTATCGACCGTGATGGAAAGTACCAATTGAAGATGCTCAGCACTTCTTCTTTCCAACCATTGGCCGCATCTATGGGACCTATGCTGAAGGAGGAATCATTCCACCTTGGAACCGGAGCCAATGGACTACGAAGGATTGTCAAGCAAGGGGTAATTCCATGTGCACTCTTACAGAAATACATCAACAAGTGGGTCAGTACAGGTTTGGACCTGTTTGGAACTGACGATTCCAGCAGCGCTCAGTGGGCCTATGTATACGGAATAAAGGGGCGCTACGACGAAAGAGAATCAGAAGATGATGCTGATAGAGGTCATCTGAATGAGGCTAGCCGAGAACTCTACTTCCAAGAATTGAGAGATGAGATGCGACGTATTTCAAAGGCTAGAAAAGATGGCGAGCCGGAGTTGACAATTCCATCAGATAAATTCAACCGTGGAATTGGAAAATATGCAGGACAGAAATACACTCTCGAAGGGGAAGAATTCGAAGGCAGCGATGCTGATTGGGAAGCTTACCTTGTAGAAGTGCTACCGACCGATGAAGACGAAGACCGTCTGATGAATGAATACATGCAACAAGAATGGATTCAATACCGCGAGTGGAAGGGCGACTGAAGATGCAACATC
>Ga0208130_1000125_pt1 | contig 40526 bp, 39 predicted proteins | sample ETNtaG_31_FD_185771 | JGI IMG/M metagenome (GOLD analysis project Ga0208130, IMG submission 185771) | Marine microbial and viral communities from oxygen minimum zone, Eastern Pacific Ocean - ETNP201310SV78 (SPAdes) (version 2) | ecosystem: Environmental > Aquatic > Marine > Oceanic ... | reverse complement strand
AAGTGATGAAGCCACATTTAGCTACCCTGAAGTCACTATAGGGATACCTACTATTGTCGGCGCAATACGCTTACCTAAAAAATTAAATTGGTCAGATGCAATGGAATTTCTGCTTCTTGGAGAGTCGATTACAGCAGAAAGAGCTCATGAAATGGGTTTTGTTTGGAAAGTCTGCTCCTCCGATGAATTGGTTAGAGAGGCAAACAACCTGGCTACTCGGTTATGTCGTTCCGCACCACTTGCCGTTAGAGCGACAAAGGAAGTAGCTACCAGAACACAAAACATGGGTTGGATTGAAGCGGTAAGATTTGGAGAAACGATGAGGATCGTGGCAAATCAAACAGAGGACGCAACTGAGGGCAGAACCGCTTTTAAGGAGAAACGAAAGCCAAAATGGAGAGCAAATTAAAGAACGCAAGAAGGCTAGGAAGAATTACTGAACATGATGTTAGGCATATACGAAGCAATTCAATGGTCGCCGGATGAGTGATAAGCATTTAAATACCGAAAATCAATCTCAAGCACCGGTGTTTAACTGGGGGGCAGCAACTCATGTTGGAAATGTGCGAACTGCAAATCAGGATAAATATGGGATTGCCTCAAACCTATTAGCTGTTGCTGACGGGATGGGAGGACATAATGGTGGTGAAGTAGCTGCTGAAATAGCTGTAACTACCCTCACTGCTTCTAGTGGTTTTCAATCAATTAATGAGTTTGCTTACTTAGTCCAAATGGCACACCATCTGATTCAGGCTAGAGCTCAGGAGAATATAAATCTTGATGGTATGGGGACCACGCTATGCGCGCTGTCAAAAATAAATACGCAGGAGACCTCACATCGAATTGGTGCTGTCAATGTAGGAGACTCAAGGATATATCTCTACACATACAACGAACTTCACCAAATTTCCATTGACCACAGTTTGGTTCAGGAGCTTGTCGATGGCGGACAAATCAGTGAAACTGAAGCGAAGTTTCATCCACATCGTAATGTGATAACACGTTCACTAGGTCATCAGCCGACAATTCAGGTTGACGCATGGGAACTTGACTTGATAATTGGAGATCGCTACTTGTTATGCTCAGACGGCCTGACAAATGAGATTTCTGATACAGAAATTGCAGAAATACTGTCAACCAAATCTGACCCCCAGCATGCTGCGGATCAACTAATTCAATCGGCGCTGAGCAATCAAGGCCTAGATAACGTGACAGCAATAGTCGCAGATGTCATTTCAGGTAAAGAAAAGAGACATTCTGCCAATATTCAATTTGAAGTTCAGACCCTTTCACCAGAAGAAGATGAGCAATTCACTAAAGAGATGATGACTGGTGATGGAAAGAACTCAAATTTACTAAAAAGTTTATTTGAGTTGGTCACTTGGGTTGGAACTACCAAGCTCTGACCTTTTGAGATACAAATTGCTCAACTCTTTTTAATCATTACCTTCTTTCTACCGGTTCTAGTTTGTTAAATTCTTGAGTTGATTCAAGATCGACCTGAGAAGAGATGTATTGCATTTCTGCAACTGCTTTGGAGGGTGAACGTACTATGCAATCAAAGGATATTAAACTCTTGATTTATGTCTGATAAAGGCTCAATAATCTTCGGCGGAAGATACGAACTGAAAAAGCGAATTGCTCGCGGTGGAATGGCAGAAGTATTTCTTGGGGAAGACCAATTGCTCGGACGCCCTGTTGCTGTCAAAGTTCTTTTCCCTGAGTTTGCGAGCGATCCAAATTTTGTCGAGCGCTTCAGAAGAGAAGCGCAGGCAGCTGCCAATCTTAGTCACCCGAATATTGTTGGAGTTTTTGACTGGGGAAAGGAAAGAAATACTTATTACATAGTGATGGAATATGTGGAAGGTCGAACTTTATCTCAAATAATCCGTAAAGAAGGCCCATTACCAACTGCCCGCATAGCTGAGATAGCAGATGCTATAGCCTCTGCTGTTGGCTTTGCCCATAAAGGAAACGTAGTGCACAGAGATATGAAACCAGGTAATGTCATCATCTCTGATACTGGTCAAATAAAAGTTGCTGATTTCGGTATCGCAACAGCAATATCCACAGGTGCGGAAGCAGATCTCACTCAAGCAGGAGCAGTCATGGGGACAGCGAATTACTTCTCTCCTGAACAAGCTCAAGGGTTAAATGTGGATGGGAGAAGTGACCTCTACTCATTAGGAGTAGTGATGTATGAAATGCTGACGGGGACTCTACCTTTCACTGGTGAAACATCAATTTCTATCGCATACAAACATGTGCAAGAACAACCGGAACCAATATCTACAAAGCGACCAGGGGTTCCGCAAGCTTTGCAAGCAATAACAGCGAAACTTCTAAACAAAAAACCCGAACAGCGTTATTCTTCAGCAGCTGAGTTACAAAGCGACCTTCATCAGTTTTTAACTGGTCGATATACGTTGAATGACAGCAAATTAGAACAAAATATTGATGATAACGAAACCAGTGTAATGACAAGTCCAGTTCCAGCAGATTTTAACGACTCAGATAATTCTGGGCCCCCATATCCTCCTGAATATTATGAACCATATGACCGACAGGATAGAAGGATCTGGTTGTGGGGAATATTAACATTGGGTCTTTTAGGTGCATTAGTTGCATTGATAATAGTGCTAGTTAATTTCGTACAGAATACAACGAGTTCGAATACTGATAATTTTGCTATAGAACAGGTTGAACCGGTCTCCCCGACTGGGATTATTGTCCCACTCGTGATTGATCTTGATAGTAGCCAAGCAGTTGCGTTATTGCAGTCACGTGGACTTCAAGTAGGGCGTATAACCACTGAGGTAAGGAATGATGTGCCCTCGGATAGAGTCCTCAGTCAATTTCCGCTACAAGGCACTGAATTGGAAGAAGGGGAAACGGTTGCACTTGTTATAAGTGTCGGCCCCGAATCGATACAAGTTCCAATTGTGGTGGGCCTAACTCAAGAAGAAGCTTTTAATAGATTACAGAACCAAGGTTTCGTGAATATTGAAGTACGTAGAATCAAAACTAATGAATATGATGCGGGTGTAGTAGCAGAACAGGAACCTGAAGCGAGTTCGTTCATAGAACCCACCACGCTTATCGGTCTACGAATCGCAGATGGACGTATTAGTGATTTCATACCAAATCTTACAGGCCAACCTTTGTCCGTTGCTTTTGAAGAACTTGAGGAATTAGGTTGGGCGGTTTCGGTTGAGGAAATTAATAGTGATTCCGTGGCAGATGGAAGAGTTGTTAGCACACTTCCGCAATCTGGGACTGACCACGACTTGGACGAGACGGTAATTGTTCAAATCTCTATTGGGCCATCATCTGTTGAGGTCCCATCAGTTGTTGGGGAAGGGCCTGCAATAGCTGCGAGTATTTTGGCAGGGAATGGATTTATGGTTGCCCCCACTGAAGATTGTCCAGTTGATCCTACTGATCCGAATATAGGGAATGTTGTTTCTCAAACTCCAGCTGCAGGTGAGTCTGTAGACCCTGGAACAACAATTACTATCTGCATAGGAGTTCCATCGGATCCAATAACTGACCCTGACCCTGACCCTGATCCTGATCCTGATCCTGATCCTGATCCTGATCCTGATCCTGATCCTGATCCTGATCCTGATCCTGATCCTGATCCTGATCCTGATCCTGATCCGACACCTGACCCCTAACTACGGAATCCGATGATAGGAACTAACTCTCGGTAAAAAAGTTTCTAAGAATTGAATGCCCATCTTTAGTCAAAATAGATTCGGGATGGAATTGCACTCCCTCAATCCGATACTCTTTGTGCCTTAACCCCATGATGGTTCCATCATTAGCTTCAGCTGTAATTTCAAGTGAATCCGGAAGAGATTCTCGTTCAACAATCAATGAGTGATAGCGAGTGGCCTCTAACGGGTTCGATATTCCTGAAAAGACGCCATTATTCGCATGAGATATAGCAGATGTTTTTCCATGCATAACTTCAGGGGCTCGTACTACGTTCCCACCAAAGAATTCGCCAATGCATTGCAGGCCGAGACAAACGCCAAAAATAGGTTTTAGTTCTTTATATTCTCTAATTAATTCCATCGAAATACCTGAGTCAAGCGGTGTTCCTGGACCGGGACTTATCAGAATTGCATCCACATCCAAATCTGCGACATCGTGAAGCGATAATTTGTCATTTCTAAAAACAATTGGTTCTAAACCAAGCTCACCCAAATACTGGACGAGGATATATACAAAAGAATCGTAATTATCTACTACCAAAACACGACTGCTCACGAATTGGAGGGTAGTAGACAACTCATAAATCCACCACTAGAAACCAATCTTAAATAATCGCACCTATCATAAGAGTATGGGAAAACCGCCAAAAGAACGTACGAAAAGTAAACGAATAACGGAGAAGGGAACTCGCCCTGATAATCTTCCCCCAGTTGGATCTTCCTCGATGGGGTACGTTTCCTCAAAAAAGATGAGTTCTCGGTGGGTTGCGCCGACTATGTTTGGATTACTCGGACTCGGTACAGCAATGATCATCGTAAATTACGTAGATCTCCTACCTGGGGGCACTAGCAATTGGTACCTTCTCGGAGGTTTAGGGCTTGTACTTGCTGGGATAGTCACAGCAACACAATTACATTAAACCGACCTTTTCCCTTTAAAGGGAGGAAAAAATGTAGTTAATTACATGTATGTAATTATCCCCAAAGTTTCGCACAACCTGTGGATAACTAACACTTTCCCCTTTATTAACATTATTAACATTAATAACATCATCCACAGGGGACAAAATATTCATACATTCCATTAGTTCATTCGTCTTCAATAACCAAATCCATTTCTGACATGCAATGTCGAGGCGGGTCCGGACTTTCATCGGTAGCAACAGTCATCCTTACCTCGCTCCCACACGATGAACATCGAAAATTAAGCTTAACTTTCCTTAATTCACCTGCAGGAGGTGGCTCCGGTAGTGGAGTAGCTAAAAGTCGAAAGATACTAAAACCAATTCGCAAAATAACGTACCCAATTGCAATTGCAAATAGAACACTAATTACCGTTCCGACCATATCTCCATGCTAGGTGAAGTTAAGAGAAGAAATCATAATCAACACCAACGAGTTAAGAATCTGCTTGAAACCAAGACTTATAACAAGAGATGTGGCAATCTCTAGAAGGACTTAAACTTTCGCTAAAGGACAAATATGGATCTCGAATTACCTCTTCTAATCATCAGGATTGCACTGGGCCTAACCTTAGCCGCACATGGATATAACAAATTCTTCAAAGGTGGAAGAATTGAAGGAACAGGTCGGTGGTTTGACAGCATGGGGATGCGCCCTGGCAAGGCACATGCATTCCTAGCGGCATGTGGTGAAATCGGCTCAGGACTTTTCCTCGCAATGGGACTATTAACATCCTTCGCAGCTTTAGGGTTCGTTGGATTGATGTCAGTTGCGTACTGGACAGTCCACAGCAAAAACGGCTTTATGATTATAAATGAAGGATGGGAATACGTATTTATACTTGCCATCTCGGCAGTAACAGTTGCAATGATAGGTCCAGGAAATTGGTCAATAGATCACAAGATAGGTTGGGACAACGAATTAGATGGCTATGCAGGTCTTCTAATCTCTGCAGGTGGAGGAACACTTGCAGCACTCACACTACTTGGCATCTTTTACCGTCCACCGAAAGAAGAGCCAGCGTCGTAACTTATCTTCGCTTTTCATCTCGCATATCAAACGCCACCTTAATAGCCCCTTTTGGTCCTGCTTCAGCAGCATGACGAATAGCATCTTTGTATCTGTGCAATGGGTATGTTGCAGTCACCAATCGCTCTAACTTATTTTCCCGAACAAGCGTAAATGCCAAATCATAACTTGTGCTAGTGGAGCCATCTCCAAGAATTTCTGTGCCATACGTATAAGAACCCACGATCTCTATTTCACGATGCCAAAGCGAAGTTAAATCAATAGACATTGTTCCAGGAATCCCCATCATTACTATACGACCCCTAGGTCTCGTCGTTTCCAAAGAAGTTGTTATCGAACCGGCACTACCAACAGCATCAATGGTGACATCAGCACCACCAGACAAAGAATTACCGATCATCCTACATCCAGTCACACTTCGGACAGCTCGTTTGAGTTCTCTAGGCTCAACAACAATATCCGCACCGAGCTCACTAGCCAACGATTTCTGCTGAGGATACTTTGCTGCCACAATAACAGTTCCGGCATCAGTCAGCGATCGAATAGAAGCAATCGCACACAGCCCCATAGTTCCTGCACCTTGAACAACAACTACATCACCTGATTGAATTTTAGCTTTTAAAGCAGAATGAACGCCACCAGCCGCTGGCTCTAGAATTACAGCAGCTTCATCAGAAAGATCAGAAGGAACCTCATGGATTTGAGAAGAATGAGCAACGAGCTGGGTACTCCAACCCCCGCCTGTATCTGAACAGAAACCTACTTGTATACCATCCCCAATAGGTCCACTTAGAAGATAACCATAATCATCACCATCACCGGGACAAGCACCTTCAAACGCTGGTTGCTCTCCGCGGCTTTCGGCCCCCAGAACAGGCTCGAGCACAACCCTCGTTCCATCTTCGAGCTCTCCGAATACCTCATGACCTGGAACAAAAGGAAAAGAAACTAACGGATCAAAATAACGACTAGATTTCCCATCTACAGTCGCCAAATCACTTCCACATATACCCGACAGTAATGGGAAAACTCTTTTCCACCCATCCGCAGGAATCTCTGGCGGTTCAATATCTTTTAAACTCAGCGGTCCAACTGCTGAACCAACTCCAGGCAAAACCCGAGAGCCAATAGACGCAGCAGCGTATTTCAGTTCTTTCCGTTCGAACACCAAAGCTTTCACGTATCTAACACTAGAGGATTAGAAACTATTTTGGTAAAGAGAACTAATAACATCGACAAACTTTCGCTCGATTTCGTGAAGACGGCATTCTTCTAAAGAAACAAATCTTGGAATACCATTGCAGAAAACCATGTGCCAATCTTAGTAAAGAGAATGAAGGAGAATGCATGCAAGATTTCAACGACCTTTCCGGTACAGCACTTGTTATCGGAGGAACAGGGGGTATCGGTTCTGAAATCTGTAAATTACTAGCTAAAAGAGGCAGTGATATCGCATTCACTTATCAAAATAATTTAGAAAAGGCTGAATCACTATCTACTCAAATAAATGATCTGGGTGCTAATTCATTAAAGCACCCGCTAGACCTAGATAACCAAGACGACGTTCTCAATTTCATACAATCGCTAGGGAATGATGGAGGAATACATACATTGATTTATGCGGCAGGGCCCGTTGTCCCACAAGTGCATCTATCCAATATCCAACCAGAAGTTTTCTCTAAACATCTCAATTCAGAAGTCAACGCATTTTTTGGTGTCGTTATAGCTTCATTACCTTTTATCCGAAAGCAAAATGGAGCCATTATCGCAGTCACATCTGCAGCTACAGATAAATACCCTATCAAGGATGGTTTATCAGCTAGTCCCAAAGCAGCTATTGAAATTTTGATTAAAGGTTTCGCAAAAGAGGAAGGACGATACGGCGTTCGCGCAAATGCAGTGGGCCCTGGAATGTTAACGGATGGGATGGCAGCAACTTTGATCGATAGAGGCGACTACAACCAACATGACCTTGATACTGCGACAGCCAACATACCTCTTGGATATTATGGAAATGCCATTGATATTGCTGAAGCAGTTTGCTTTCTTGCATCCCCCAGAGCCCGATACATAAGTGGACAAATCTTAAATGTAGATGGAGGCTATACAGCTTAAGTTATTTATAAAAGAAGTTGACTAGCTGCTTTCACTGAGAGCTTCAGTAAAGACTTTTTGTAGCTCAGTCCGTAGGTCTTCAGTAAATTTCTTGCGAACCGAAGTAGGAACTCTACCTCCATCAACACTAACTAGCTCCATTGGCTCGCCTACAACTATGCGAACTCTTGTGCGTTTAGGAAATTTTGATCCGGGAGGTAAAGCCGGCTCAGTTCCCCCAATTCCTACGGGAATTACTTTCGCGCCTGTCCGAGCAGCTAAAAATGCCGCTCCATCATAAGTCTCTCCAACAAGATCTCCTGTTTGTCGCGTACCTTCAGGAAATACGATGATGGAAGCACCTTGTTCGAGCAGTGATTGCGCTGCTTTGAGAGCGTCTCGATCAGCAGCTCCGCGATTGACCGGAACTCCTCCGAGAGCAGCCATAATCCAAGAGAAAAGACCTCCCGAGAAAAGACTCTCTTTCGCTAACGCATGGATCATTCGAGGAGTTTGAACGACAAGTAAAGGGGCATCAAGATTGGACCTGTGCACTGGTGCAAGAATTACGGGTCCTGGTGTATCAAGAAAGTCGGCGTTTCTACCTCGAACCCGAAAATATGGATAAAGAATTGTCCGAATGAAATACCAAACCATCTTCCGGAATAAACGACCCCCAAATGAGGATGCAATATGTAACGCTCTCTCTTGCCTTGCTCCCAACTCAGGTGACGTGGAAGACATCCTTACCTCCCTGTAGGAATAAACTAATCAAATGTGGCGTGAGGTTTATTCTCTTTCAAACCAGTCGAAGTAACTCGAATAAACTCTGCCTTTTCCCAAAACTCAGAGATTGTTCGGGCATTACTGTAGCTCATCCCACTCTTTAAACCCGCTACTAACTGCGCAATTAACTTTGCCACTTCTCCTTTATAGGGGACAACTCCCTCAACGCCCTCAGGAGCACGTTGCTCAAAATATTCATCATCGATAAGTTCACCAGTACGAATAGCTCGCGCTTCTATTGCCTCAAAGCTAGCCATACCTCGTACTCGCTTCACAAGCCCCTTCGGAGATGATTCAACTTCACCGGGACTTTCTTTAGTTCCCGCAAACATTGAGCCGATCATCACAGAGTCCGCACCAGCCGCAATCGCTTTTGCAATATCCCCTGATGTTTTAATCCCACCATCTGCGATAACAGGAATCGGAATTTCACTCGCCGAGAAGATGGCCGTTAGTTGTGGAACACCAACGCCAGCGACTAAACGTGTTGTACAAACACCTCCAGGCCCTACCCCAACTTTGATAGCATCAGCTCCAGCCTCGTAGAGATCTTCTGCCCCCGCTTGTGTTGCAACATTCCCAGCGATGACATCCGTATCTGGAAAAGAGTTCTTTAATTCTTTCAAGGCATCAATAGCGTGCTCCGCATGTCCATGTGCAATATCAAGAACAAGTACATCAACCCCAGCGTCAATCAATGCTTTACTTCTTACCAAAGCATCATGATCAGTTCCTATTGCAGCGCCAGCAACATAACTAGAGTTTTCATTCTTTATGTTTTCTACCATTTGGGCTTGAGCTTCAACCGTCATAAATCGGTGAAGAATACCAACCCCTCCGAGAGATGCCATAGTTATGGCCATCTCTTGCTCGCAAACCGTGTCCATATTCGCGGCAAGGATTGGTAGGTCAATCTCAATGTTTGTTGTTAACCGAGTCTTGAGCGACACATCTTGTCTGCTCCGAATTGAAGAGCGTCTCGGGACAAGAAGAACATCATCAAATGTCAGTCCAGTCTCTAATCTTTCAGATGCTTTATTGCCTAAGGTCATAACACTTTCCGATTAATTTAGTACCGCAAGAAGACTAGCTCAGGAAATGCTTCTCGCCTAATAATTTACCAATCTCATTTTGTATCACAGAAGTAGTGAATACGCTTTAAAGTAGGCATCATAAACAGACGAAGAGGATCTCATGAGTATCTCAGACGGCCCATACTACGAAGACATGCAAAAGGGTTTAATTTTTCCTGCTCCTCCTGCGGTAGTCCTAGATTCGGGACTAGCGTCTGTTTATCAATCAATAGCGGGGGAAGCACTACCGCTAGTACTTGACCCGAAACTATGTGGTGAAGTAACAGGAATAGAACAAAGAATTGTGAGCCCCGGATTACTTCTGCACCTTTCAATTGGTGCAAGCACGGTAGCTACTAAGAAAGTTATTGCTAATCTCTTCTATCGGAATGTACGAATACTTAGACCAGTCTTCCTCGGAGAAGTTATTCGTACCACGACTGAGGTAGTAGCGCTTCAAGACAGCCATTCAACCGGAAAAGGTGTGTTACGAGGGAAAGTTCTTTTGAAAATCTCAACATATGCAAATGATGAAAAAGTCCTTGAGTATTATCGAGCTCCGCTGGTTCGTCTTAAAGGTAAGGAACTACCAGGTCACAATGATGACCTTGGCTCGGATTCAGATTTAAACCTTAATGAATACCAACAGGCAAGTTACGAGGATTGGAAATTATCTTCTTTACGTAAATACGAACAGCGTATTCCATCTGAAGTAATCAATGATCCACTAAAAGACGTTGTTGACCAAGCACTTGCATTGGTGAGACTGACACAAAACGTAGCCTCAGTTCATCGTGATGTTCACGCATCCCCATATCCAAATCGTTTGGTCTATGGAGGTCATACCGTTGCTCTAGCGCAAGCATCGCTGAGTAGGGTATTCACAAATACAGCAACGATCCTTGGATGGCATCTCTGCAATCACACAGGCCCAGTCTTTGAAGGAGATCTGCTTTCCTTCCAGCATGAAGTAGTAGATACGCAATCATATGGATCCGGAAATATCAGTGCAGTTTGCTCAAGAGTTTTCGTACACAGAGATAACGAAGAACCTCAAGAAGTTCTTGAATGGATCCCTATTATTCTCACAAGTTGACATAGGGTAAACCAATGAACGATCCACTTAATGTATTCCGATTAGATGGGAAGATTGCACTAGTCACCGGCGCAAGCAGCGGCATTGGTGCCCAAACAGTAAAACTTTTTAGCTCTCTCGGCGCTAAAGTTATCGCAGCAGCCAGAAGAGAAGACAGATTACAAGATCTCGCCAATCAATACCCAGACGTGATGGCAGTGAGGTGTGATGTTGGGGTCGAAGCAGATTGCAAAAATTTAGTAGATACCATAATCAATGAATACGGCAAGATTGACATCCTTATCAACAATGCAGGAATCAGTGATCCCATTCCAGCACTAGAGGAAGACCTCGATCTATTTAAAAGGGTTATCCAAATAGACCTCATTTCTTGTTTCCATCTTGCACAGTTATGCGCTCAACATATGGAAACTCAAGAATCTGGTGGAGCAATTGTGAATGTTGCCTCAATCCATGGATTTGTTGGGTCATCACCCAATAATCAGCCAGGGTACACAGCTGCCAAGGGTGGACTCATCAACCTAACAAGAGAACTTGCTTTAGAGTGGGCTCGACACGGTATTAGGGTAAACGCAATAGCGCCCGGATATATAACTACTGAATTGACTGATGAAATGATTGCGGGCGAAAGCGGAAGAAAATGGATAGAGCGGAATACGCCCATGCGTCGCCCCGGAGAAGTTACTGAATTAGATGGAGCAATGCTTCTACTCGCATCTGATGCAGGAAGCTATATCACCGGAGAAACTATCGCAATTGATGGTGGGTGGTTAGCGAGATAACTGCATATCCCAGTCTTTCCAATAAGTAATAATTCACATAACGTAGAGCAAGACCAAAGGATTAGAATTTAATGAAAGCAGCTGTTTTTACCGAACCTAACAACCCAATCAATATTCAAGAAATTGAGATTGAAGAACCGCGATCAAGAGAAGTCATGGTTAAAGTATCTCATTGCGGAATTTGTCACAGTGACCTATCCATGCTGGACCTTGGCGGTGCAGGACAACTTCCCGTAATACTTGGCCATGAAGCAGCTGGAACTATTGAAGAAGTAGGTAGAGACGTTACCTCAGTTGCTCCTGGAGATAAAGTCATGCTGACCCCCCTCGCTTTCTGTGGTCAGTGTTATTGGTGTTCTCGCGCTGAACCCACTGCATGTGTAGAAGCACAAAGCTTCACCAGTGGGTTACGTCCGGATGGAACGTCACCATTTTCTAATCAAGGGCAATGTGTTCACCGAGGTTTAGGAGTTGCAGGCTTTTCTGAAAAGACAATTGTTCCCGAATCCGCAGTAGTTAAACTTGACCAAGATACGCCTCTTGATATTGCTTGTGTCATTGGATGTGCAGTCCAAACAGGCGTTGGTTCCGTATTCAATAGTGCAAAGGTTGAGGTCGGTTCGACTGTACTAGTTACAGGTCTTGGGGGCATAGGAATATCAATAGTGCAAGGTGCTCGAATAGCAGGTGCAGAAAAGATAATTGTTTCTGACCCAGTAGCAGAGAGAAGGGAAGCTGCTTTACATTTTGGCGCCACCCATACAATAGACCCCTTAAGCGACGAACTAGTTCCAAGAGTTATGGATGAAACCGCAAATATAGGAGTCGATTACGCATTTGAAGCAGCTGGGGTGGCAGCGCTAGTAGATGACTGTATCAATGCATCAAGAATAGGAGGAAGCACGATTATTGTGGGTGTTGACGCAACACTGGCAACCGTCCCTATTCTTCCCGTCATGTTAGCAACAATGGGCAAAAAGATAATTGGATCGCTTCTAGGGGATTGCCATCCTCAAAGAGATATCCCTCGCTTCGTGAACCTATGGAAATCAGGAAAGCTTGATCTCGATGGAATGATTAGCCACCGAATTGCATTAGATGAAATCAATTTAGGGTTCGAAAATGTGCGCGAAACAAGAGGAATACGAACAGTTGTAGAGGTAGCTTCAACATGACGACTTCATCCACAGAATTATTAGATTTAACAGGCAAAGTAGCGATAGTAACTGGAGGTAGTCGCGGAATAGGAAGATCTATTGCAAAAACATTCGCCGACCACGGTGCCAAAGTTGTCATCACAAGTAGAAAAATTGATAGCTGCCGAGACACTGCTGAAGAAATAATTGAAGCTGGAGGAACTGCGCACCCAATAGCAGCTCACATGGGAAACCTAGATGATATTGAGGAACTCGTACTCGCAACTGACAAGGTGTTCGGTGGGATTGACATCATTGTGAATAATGCTGCAAACCCGCTGATGAAAGGCGTTGGTGAAATAACACCTGAAGCATGGGAAAAAGCCATGAACACAAATCTCCGTGGCCCTGTTTTTCTCGTTCAGCATGCTCTTCCGTATCTTGAAAAGAGCACCGGAGCCTCCATTATTAATGTTCTCAGTAACGCAGCTTATATGTACGCAGCCCACCACTTACTGTACCCCGTAGCTAAGTCAGGATTAGAAGCAGCGACTCGTTCAATGGCCGCTCAGCTCGCTTCAAGCGGTATACGTGTCAATGCGTTGGTTCCTGGAACAGTAGACACTGACATGGTCAGAGCTATGCCCGAAACATTTCAGGAAGCATCAGCAAAGGCTTCCTTACTCGGAAGGGCGGCTGACCCGGAGGAAATGACCTTAATGGCACTTCTATTAGCATCCAATGGAGGAAGTTTCATGACTGGCCATACCTATTTCGTTGATGGAGGACAGAGTTACAGGTGATATTTTTCAGCATTGCAGAAAAAACCGACTCATTATATGACCAACAAATTGTTGATATCAGTTGGTTAGAATTCACCCTTTCATTATCACTTGTCGTCGTAACACTCTTACTCTCTCTTTTGCTCAGATTGCATATTCACAAGTCAGTATTTGTCGCATCTATAAGAGCTGCGTTACAACTACTTGCAGTAGGTCTCCTCTTCACAGCTATTTTTGATCATAAGTTCGCAGAACTCTGGTCATGGCTCTGGGTGACCTTTATGGTCTTATTAGCCACTGAAATTATTCGTAGGCGTGTATCAACTGTCAAAAGACTACCGCTAGTTGCTCTAGTTGCGATTACAACTTCAGTTGCAATGGTTGTAAGTGTCGTATTCCTCTTTTCGGTCATCGATTACACACCTATTAATATTGTGGTGGTTTCGGGTATTACGATCGGAAATATTGTTCCTACGGCAGTTCTTGCGGTTCAACAACTGAATATGCAATTGACCTCTCGACGCTTGGAGGCCGAATCCTTGCTTGCATTAGGAGCTGATAAATCAACTCTCACTAAATTCTTCGCACCTCAAATCATTAAAACAGCCATAACCACACAAATAGAACGAACAAAAGTTGTTGGATTAATAGCTTTACCCGGAGCAATGACTGGTTTGTTATTGGCAGGTATTGAACCAATGGATGCTGTACTACTCCAGCTAATAGTCATGTATATGATTCTTGGGTCAGCAACTATAACAGTTTGTACGATTGTATGGTTTGGACTGAAACTGTCGCTTACTACAGACTTACGGTTTATATCGCAGATTAACGATATTTAATTCTTGGCATTAAGAAAGTCATCTATCTCGTGAGCAATCTCTGAAGGAGATTTCCCAACAGTGTCAAACTGCGCAAATTGTTTGTAAACGTCTTCACGGATAGCCAATAATGTCGAAATTGCATTAAGAGGGTCGTCAACATCAAGCAGTGGCCGAACCCCAACCTCTCCAGCGCCAGTTAAGCGATTTACGAGTTCTTCTGGATTCGCTGTCAAGCAAATGATCTCTCCTGAGGCTTCTAGAACTTTAATATTGTCAGGATCCATGACGACACCTCCTCCAGTAGCAATAACTACTTCTGACGTCTTAGCTACCTGTAAAATAATTTCATGTTCACATTTCCGAAAAAATTCTTCCCCATGATTTTCAAACAATTCGCTGATTGGCCCAAATTTCTTCGTTATCTCTTCGTCGGTGTCTATAAATGGAATGTTACGTATCGTCGATAATTCCTTACCCACAGAACTCTTACCGGTCCCCATAAACCCAGTTAAAACAATATTCTTCACCACAATAAATCTCCTAGTGATAAGTGTATGTATCTGACATGGTTTGTGCATGTAATTTCAACTACCGAAACAATCAAGCTAGGTTGGTAAAATGATCACAGGAATTCATCATGTTGCCATATCGGTACCTGACTTAGATAAAGCAGTTGGCTTTTATCATGAGATTCTTGGATTTGAAAAAGTATTTTCCAATAGTTGGTTCGGAGATAGAGAGCAGGCGGATCAGGTTATTGGTCTAGAGAGAACTCATGCAAAGGTTCAAATGCTCAAGGCTGGCAACGCATATTTAGAACTTTGGGAATATATAAAACCTAAGCCTGAGGCGCAGAGCTTTAATTACTCACCAGCAAATCATGGAATTGCTCATATAGCTTTGCAAGTAACTAATATTCATGATGAATTCGTACGTTTGAGTAACGCAGGTATGACTTTCCACCAAGAACCAGTTGATCTAGGAAACTCGTTTGCCATTTATGGAAGAGATCCTTTTGGCAACATTATTGAATTATACGAAGTGACAGGGGAACGAGCGATATAAAGCAGTTTCCTCTAAGTCTGTAACTAATTAATTAACAAAAACAGTATTTTTCAGGTAATCTATCTACGCTCAGCTTCGGAAGGTTGCCAGAGCGGACGAATGGGGCGGCCTCGAAAGCCGTTGTGGCGCTTTGCGTCACCGTGGGTTCGAATCCCACACCTTCCGCCAAAGTTAATTCTGTTTTGCCCGTGTTTTCCTTAGGATTGGATCCGCTGTTGCTAAAGCTTTATCTGCTATGCGTAGTACCCTTCCCGCAGCTCCAGGAGTTGAATTGTCAACAAGATTCCCCATGACTTGAAGTGTCATGTTTGCCATGAACTGATTTGCTACGGCGACGCGTAAGCCAGATCGAAGGATAAGTGGATGCCCTATCAAATAGGAAAAGCGCCGACCAGTTCTTAGGAAACCATCGAATCTTTCCCCTATGATCCTGTCGTATTCCGTAGTAGCAGTTGATGGGTTCTGAAGAAATAAGTCGGATATAAGCATGCCGGATTCAAGACTGTAATCAATTCCTTCTCCATTCATGGGATTTATGAGACCTGCTGCATCTCCTACTGCAACCCAACCTAAACCGTGACGCTTCTGCGCAGTCATTGGTAAACGCCAAGCCCTGGGTTTTTCTAAATATGGTCCTACTTCCCACTCATCAGCGATTAGATCTCTGTAGATATCGCATAATGTGTTTAAATTAAGCTTCCGGAAACCTTTCATTGTTGAAAGAGCGCCCACGCCAAGATTGACTGTTCCATTTCCTGTTGGGAACATCCACCCGTAGCCAGGTATTGGGGTCCCATTAGAATCTCGCATCGCAAGAGAAGCTTCAAGATACTCATCAGCATGTCGTGGGCTCTCGACATAAGTACGAATTGCTATTCCATAAGGTTCATCTGTTTTTCTTTCAGTCCCAAGCATTCTCGCAACTTTCCCCGGAGCGCCAGATGCTGCTACGACTAATTCAGCAGACCACGTATCTGATCCAGAGGTAACTCCGGTTACCCTCTCGCCACTGAAGTTTGGTAGGGCCTCTGTTTCATAGAAAATCTTTGCACCTGCTTGTGTTGCGCTTTCAAGAAGATGCGAATCCAGTTCTTTGCGTGTCCAAACGGCTCCATATGACGGGAAACTCCCACCTCCAGGCCACTTGAGTTCTCTACGCGTTTTTCCAGCTATCATTCGCAAGCCTGTAATCTTATGAACTCCATCTAGGTTTATATCCAAATCTTGTAAAGCAGCTATAGCTCTCGGAGTCAATCCATCACCGCATACTTTGTCGCGGCCTTCAGAAGCTTTTTCAAAGATCGCTACTCTTGCACCACCCCGAGCTGCTTGGATAGCGGTAGCGGCTCCTGCAGGACCACCACCAATCACGATAATGTCAAAATCAGTCACAAGAATATGGTGCCTGACAGTTCAGAATAAACCGCACTTTAATAGAAATTTCTCGTGGTCATTAGTCACGTTTAGTACTGAAAAACTTTGATATTAGAGCACCGCACTCTTCCTGTAATACTCTAGGCGTCACAGCGAATTCATGATTTAAACGGGGATCGCTACCTAATTGATACAAACTTCCCAATGCACCAGCTTTTGGATCCTCAGCACCAAAAACAACCCGGCCAATTCTTGCACTTAAAGCTGCTCCAGCGCACATTGGGCAGGGCTCAAGCGTTGAGACCAAAGTCGCACCATCAAGGCGTGAGGTCCCTAATTTCCTCGCTGCGTCTCGAATAGCTAGTACTTCCGCATGTGCGGTGGGGTCATTCTGCAATTCTCGTTCATTATGACGGCTGGATACGATATCTCCCTGTAGAACTACGAGCGCTCCGATAGGTACATCACCATGATCCTCTGCCAATTTTGCTTCCTCAATAGCTATCAACATCAATTGTTCATCAGTCATTAGGGCTCGCAGTCAGGTAAATACCGTTTTCTTCTACTATGGCTAGCAGAGACTCAAAGTACCACTCGCCTTTAATTTTTGCATAAGTGTCTTCATACCGACCGATGATTCTATGAAAAGTCCCATCTACATGCGTATAAAGCATCAAAAATTTCCACTTCCCAGACGCTGAGGCACCCGAAATCTGAATAATTGGATTTGTTACGATATGACTTGATCGAACAATAAAGCCGGCGTTACGCAAACCATACATAAAGTCGGCTATTTCTTTCCTCCCAACGTGCACCCGTGAATCAGCCTGACCTGTTTGACCAGATTGCTGCCACGTACCTCCTTTGGTAAACAATGCCGAAACTGAGTCCCCATTATGATCATCATCGCACGCATCGCAATATGCAGCTTTCAATCTGCGGATAGCTTCTAGGTCTTCGATTTTTTCTATCTTTGACCGCAAATCCTGATTGATCAGGCCGGCAGTGCGAGCTACCTTCAATTCTTGTCTACGTAGCTTCTTTTCAAGATTAATTCGAGAATTCATAAAAGTCGGTCTAAATCTCATACCGCAATCTTAAGCAGAGATTTAAACTTCTCAAAAAGCACGACTATTCTTCGTGTAATAAGGGGAATGAAATGACACAAATTAATGGATTTGTTAAAGAGAAGTTTGCGGCAGTTTCTGAGGCTTTACAACGCAATTTTGCTGACCCAGGAGAAATAGGCGCCTCAGCAGCTGTCGTTCACAACGGAGAATTAGTGGTAGATATTTGGGCAGGACACAAAGACGAAGAGAGAACCCAAGAATGGGAAAGTGACACAATAACCAATGTCTGGTCAACAACTAAAACAATGATGGCCATATCAGCACTTGTTCTTGCTGATCGGGGAGAGTTGGACTTTTACAAACCTGTTGCAGACTATTGGCCGGAATTCAAAGCAAAAGGAAAAGGAGACATTGAGGTCCGTCACATTATGTCGCATACCTCAGGACTTTCAGGTTGGGGTAAGAAAATCTCAATGAGGGAGGTATGTGATTGGAACAAGTCAACTGCAATTCTTGCAGGGCAAAAGCCATGGTGGAAACCCGGAACCGCTTCCGGCTACCACATGCTCAACCAAGGTCACCTTGTCGGTGAAGTGATCAGAAGAATTACAGGAATGTCAATCGGTAGATTTTTTAAAGAAGAAATAGCAGATCCTCTAGGAGCGGACTTCCATATTGGACTGGATGAAAGTGAATTCCATCGTGTATCAAACGTTATTTATCCCAAAGAGGAGTTCAGCGATCAAGTAAAGGAATTTACAAAATCATTGGGGAAATATCGAATTAGCGGAAAAGTTGCGATGAAAACCTTCATGAATCCAATCCCAGACGATGAATCCGCTTGGGAAAATTGGTGGAGATCTGCTGAAGTGCCGGCGGCAAACGGGCATGGAAATGCAAGATCTGTTGCAATGATTCAAGGTCTCATAAGCAACGGTGGAGAGATGAACGGTGTGAAATTATTAAAACAAGAAACGATAGATCTCATCTTTGATGAACAATCGCATGGACCTGACCTTGTCTTACTGATGCCTCTCCGGTTTGGAATAGGTTACGGTTTACCCAATGAGGAATTTCCGTTCTTACCTCAAGATGGAAAAGTATGCTTTTGGGGAGGTTGGGGAGGATCGTTAATCGTCAATGATGTTGATAACGGATTAACGGTTAGCTACATGATGAACAAAATGATGCAAACAGTTGTTGGAGATACACGTGGTCTTAGCATCCTCGAAGCTGCTTATGATTCCATAAAATAAAATTATTGCGCGGAGGAGGTGGGATTCGAACCCACGGTGGGTTTCCCCACACACGCTTTCCAAGCGTGCCGATTCGGCCGCTCTCGCACTCCTCCTAAAAGTCACTTGAAATTAACAAGAGATTATTTAGGGTAGTCATGAAAACTATCATTGCAACCTTCATGACACTGAAAGCAAAGTTATGTTTTCTTGTGCATTCTTTTATTAATTAGGTACGATAGCTACACATCCGTTTTTGGATGTGGCGATTGGGTCCTGTGCAAACAGTGCCCGTGAACCGGGTCAGGGTCGGAAGGCAGCAGCTCTCAGCGGAACCATTGTTGTGCCGCAGATCACCTAATCGTCGCTTCCAAGAACGGATGATTATCATAAAAAACATCAGAGATTTGATATTGCTTCCACACATGTCTCAGACGGGAACTAGTATCTGATCGATGGCATACCAATCTTTATACCGAAGATACCGTTCGAAAACATTTCAAGAGTTAGTCGGTCAAGACCACATTGTTACGGCACTTAAGAACGCTGTGACGGAAAATCGCGTCGGACACGCATATCTCTTCAGCGGTCCTCGTGGCACAGGGAAAACTAGTACCGCACGTATTTTAGGTAAAGCGCTTAATTGTATTAATTTGCAAGAAGGCGGTGAGCCATGTTGTGAATGTGATTCTTGTGCTTCGTTCACAGATGGAACTTCGTATGATCTTCAAGAACTTGATGCTGCCTCAAACAATGGAGTTGAGGCTGTAAGAGAGCTCATATCTAAAGTCGCGCTTGGCTCGCCGGGGAAAACAAAGATATATATTCTCGACGAAGTTCATATGCTTACTACCGGAGCAGAAAACGCATTGTTGAAAACTCTTGAAGAACCCCCTAGCCATGTTGTTTTTATCTTGGCTACGACAGAGCCACATAAAGTAGCTCCAACAATTCGAAGCAGGACACAGCATTATGAATTTGAGTTACTTTCAGCAGATGATTTAGAAACACATATACGCTGGGTCGCCGATGATGCAGAGTTAGAAGTCTCTGATGAAATGATCAACTATGTCTTACGAGCCGGTGGTGGATCGGCCAGAGATACGCTATCGGCGTTAGAACAGGTTGTAACAGCAGGTGGAATCCCACACGATGATGACAATGTAGGAGTGATACTTTCCGGCGTTGCTCATGCTGATCCTTCGCTCGTTATTAGTGGGTTAAGTAATGCAATCCAATCGGGTAGAGATCCCAGAGTAATAGGCGAGGCACTTATCAGCCGGTTACGTGATGCGTTCCTTATCGGTTTAGGGTCATCGACAGTGCACATGTCAGATCATCAAAAGAGTCAGGCTAAAGAACTGCATGAAAAAACAAAACTTGCTACTTTGACACGTGCAATTGAAACAATCGGATCAGCTCTTATCGGTATGCGACAATCTTTTGACCCAAGTATTGACCTTGAAGTGGCCCTAATACGATTAACTCACCCAACTCTCAGCACTGAACTATCTGCATTAGTTGAACGAATAGAGCAATTGGAGTCTGGGATTCAGGTTGCTTCCAATCAATCCAGCACCGAAGTTATCCGATCGAGTCCGGTGTCTGAAACTCCTCAAAGTAAGGCAGTAGAAGAACCAGTCATTGAACAGAACGCTCATGCCGAGTTATCTGAGGAAGGAAATGAAAGAGTTGAAGAAGCGTGGGAAGCATCAAAGCAAAATCTTAAAGGTCTAAGTAAGGCACTATTTAAAGAACTTTCAATCACACAAATCAATGATGGAACTATATTTCTTGCAGCTCCAAATGAAACACATCGGCAAAAGTGTATTGAGCGAGTCCATGAAGTCGTAAGTGCTCTTACAGATCGCACTGGAAAAGCGTGGAAGATTGAGATCATCCTTCAATCTTCTTCAAATACATCTGAAAAAGTTAAAGAGAGCGAAACTAGCTCTGACAAGGAAACTGAAACTTTAGATGTCCAGTCTTTAGAGGACGCTCCTGAAGATGCGGGCGATGAGCTATCCGTGATTTCTAAAAGCTTTCCAGGTGCACAGATAATTAATGAGGAGACATAATGGTTCAGCGCCCTGCTGCCATTATGAAATGGGCTTCTAAATGAGTATTTATACCCCAGCTCTTCAGAAATTGATAGACGAGTTAGGAAAACTACCAGGGGTGGGGCCAAAGTCTGCTCAACGTATTGCTTTTCATTTAATAAAAATTCCTGAACAAGAAGCTCTTAGTTTGGCGGATGCCATTCAACAGGCTAAGCAGAAAGTCCGATTCTGTGAAACATGTTTCAATATGAGCGATGAGGTAATTTGCGAGATATGTTCTGACTCTCAGCGTGATAGCAGTCTTGTTTGTGTTGTCGAAGAGCCTCGTGACATTGTCGCTTTAGAAAGGACACGTGAATACAAGGGTCTCTACCATGTTTTGCAGGGTGCAATCAATCCCATTGATGGGATAGGCCCAGAACAATTAAAGATTCGAGAACTTCTAGAGCGCCTAAAAGGGAACACTGTTGTAGAAGTAATTTTATGCACAAATCCAAATATTGAGGGTGAAGCAACAGCGATGTACCTTGCTAAATTAATAGAGCCCCTCGGTATACAGGTATCACGTATAGCGAGTGGCCTTCCAGTTGGAGGAGACCTTGAATACGCTGACGAATTGACGTTGGGGCGCGCCCTGGAGGGAAGAAGGAACATCTCCGGAGATGAATAAAAAAGCCGAGGTGACTGACGAGTGGTGAGTTCGTCAGCCGCCTTCGGAGGAGGGGAAATTTTACAATTTAAACGCAGATATCCACATCCACTGGAAAAACAAGTAAATGTTTGTCTGCGAATCCCAAAAATCTGGGGAAATTCATCCCGAAGATTACATTTATGTTACATTACGGCATTTATATTGTCAAATAGGGAAAAAAGGCGAGAAAAATTAGCTTTATTCAACCTTTAAAGCTCAAACTTTGTCATACAAATGACATAAAAGAAGAATCAAAGCTCTTAACTAAATGCAGATAATCTCACACCTTAATAAGAAGTGCATCTCCCTGACCGCCACCACCACAAAGCGCTGCCGCGCCGATTCCTCCACCTCGACGTTGAAGTTCATAAGCCAGAGTTAAAGCTAAACGATTCCCGGACATACCAATGGGATGACCAAGGGCAATAGCTCCTCCATTTACGTTTACGATGTCATTTGAAAGACCCAAATCCTTCATTGACGCAGCAGACACAGCAGCAAACGCCTCATTGATCTCAAATAGGTCAATATCACTTAAGCTCATTTCAGCAGTATCTAAAGATTGATTGATAGCTCGAGAAGGCTGTGTCAAAAGACTTGTATCAGGACCCGCAACTTGGCCATATGAAATAAGATGTGCCAAAGGATCAACTCCATGGCTCTCGGCAAAAGTTCTAGATACGACAACAATTGCTGAGCCACCATCCGAAATTTGGCTTGCATTACCCGCAGTTATATTTCCACTCTCAGCAAATGCTGGACGAAGCTTTGCAAGACCAGCAGCATCGGTTCCTGATCTAACGCCCTCATCGATCTCAAATGAGATAGGGTCCCCTTTACGTTGCGGAATTAATACAGGAACAATTTCTTCGCTTAACGTGCCAGCAGAAATTGCAGCACTAGCACGTGTATGAGAATCAGCCGCAATCTGGTCTTGGACATCCCTATCAATGGAAGCAGAGGCTGCATAACGTTCAGTTCCCTCGCCCATCAGTTCCTTTTCAAGAGCACAGAACAAACCATCATGCTGAATTACATCTAAAATTTCAGAATTTCCATATCTATACCCTCCGCGTCCCTTAGGAATAAGGTACGGAGCATTTGTCATTGATTCCATGCCCCCCGCCACAACCACTTGTGCATCACCAGCTTCAATCATCTGAGCAGCAAGGTATATCGCATTGAGGCCGGATAAACAAACTTTGTTAATCGTAATCGCAGGAGTCGACATCGGTATTCCAGCAGCAACAGCAGACTGCCGAGCAGTAACTTGCCCAGTACCAGCCTGAAGAACCTGCCCCATAATCACATAATCGACTTGAGTCGGATCAATTTTTGCTCGCTCTAAAGCTCCCGTTATTGCAATTCCGCCTAAAGCCGCTGCACTAAATCCTGACAATGATCCAGATAATTTTCCTATAGGGGTCCGTGCCCCTGAAAGCAACACCGTATTTTCCATCTAAACTCCAATCAACAGATAAAACCTAGCTAACCACGAAACCATTTACACTAACAGTTAAAAAAACTTTGGAGCAATAATGATACTTACCGAAATTGATCACATCGCAATCGCCGTTCACAACCTTGAATCAGCTATTTCGTATTATAAAGATGCTTTCGGAGCAGAGGTTCATCACAGAGAAATAGTAGAAAGCGACGGCGTAGAAGAAGCGTTGATAAAAGTCGCTGATAGTTACATTCAATTGACATCAGCCACCACAGAAGATTCTCCTATTGCAAAATTTCTGAATAAAAGGGGAGAAGGCCTTCACCATGTTGGTTACCGAGTTGATAACTGCGAAGAAGCGTTGGCCGAAATGATTAAAGCTGGAGCAACGCCGATCGATGCAGCGCCACGTCCAGGTTCGCGAGGAACAACAGTCGCATTTGTGCATCCAAAGGGATCGTTCGGAACATTGATTGAACTTGTGCAAGAATAAGAGAACTTAAACTTTTGAGTCAAAATTCAAGCATGCGAATACATCTTATTGACGGTACATACGAACTCTTTAGGCATTTCTTTGGTGCTCCCTCACATATCAATAGCAAAGGTCAGGAAGTAGGGGCTGTGCGAGCGGTTGCGAGCAGCATGCTGTCTATGGTCAACCAAGGAGCAACTCATATCGGTATAGCAACTGATCATGTGATTACGTCTTTCAGAAATGAACTTTATGACGGCTACAAAGATGGTTCCGATCTTGATCCAGTCATACTTGGCCAGTTCAACTTACTTGAAGAAGTTTTAGACTCACTGGGGTTCATGATTTTTCCAATGGTTGACTTTGAAGCCGATGATGGTCTTGGAGCTGCAGCTCGTAAAGCAGCACTTAATCCGGATGTTGAGCAAGTAATTATTTGCACTCCAGACAAAGATCTAGGACAGTGTCTCACTCAAGATGAGAAAATAATTCAATACGATCGACGGAAAGAACTCCGAATAACCTATGAAACAGTCATTGAGAAATTTGGTGTGACACCTGAGTCAATTCCAGACTACCTGGGGTTGGTAGGCGACACTGCTGATGGTTTCCCTGGAATTAAAGGTTGGGGCGCTAAATCTTCCGCCACCTTACTCTCCCACTACCACCATATTGAAAATATCCCTAACGATCATATGGAATGGGCAATGCAAGTGAGGAGCTCACAGAAACTATCAGAATCGCTCAATACTGATTATGAACTGGCCCTACTGTTCAAATTAATTGCGACAATAGATTACGAGGCCCCTACATTTGAAACAGTCAGTGAACTCAAATGGAATGGACCAAAAGACAATTATGAAAATATTCTCAAGAGCATTGACGGCGATCGTATTTTACAACGATTAGACAAGATGGAAACTAACTAACCTCATTGAAGCAATAGTTACAATCTGCTCTAATTAAAAGATGGATCTAGATAAGGCCATTACATGGGCAAGTACAACACATCATGGTGTGCTCATCACATTACGCAAAGACGGAAGACCACAATCATCAGATATTGCCTACACAGTTATAGGAGGGAAGTTCTGCATTTCCGCTACGGCAACAAGAGCAAAAACTATAAATCTTCTCAGAGATAACAGGGCAGTACTGCACATCACGTCACCGGAAACATGGTCCTATATCTCCTTTGACGGAATCGCAGAAATCACTCAGATTGCACAACAACCCGAAGACTCAGTATGCAAGGAATTAGCTAAGGTCTTTACCGCCATTCAGAAGAAACAGCATCCTAACTGGGACGAATTCAATCAAGCAATGATCAATGATAAAAGATTAGTTATCAGATTTGTTCCTGACAGCGCAGTGGGGCAAATTAACTAAATGGACCTATCACAAAATCATCAACAACTTCAGGATAATGGATACACCATTGTTGAAAATCTTATTGATCTTAATTTTGTAGACGAGCTTGTAGATGAGATTAAGAAACTAGAAATACGACTCCAACGAACTCCGGACAATAACAGATTTGAAGGAAACCAAACAACGAGAACATATAACCTCCTCGCTCACGGAGAAATCTGGCAACATATTCCCGTCCAACCTCAAGTCCTTGAACTTATAGAAGGAGTAATAGGAGAGCAATGCTTAGTTTCATCACTTGCATCAATATCACTAGCACCCGGAGAAACAGCTCAAGTCATTCACGCAGATGACCAAGTACAGCCACTAGCAAAACCTCACGTAGCTACCGTGTGTAATTCAATGTGGGCACTCACTGATTTCACCGAAGAGAATGGAGCAACCCGAGTCGTACCAGGAAGCCACTTGTGGCAAAACCCAGATTATTTCGGAGACCAAAGCGACATTGAAAGCATCCCCGCTGAGATGCCAAAAGGATCAGTACTGATTTGGCATGGAAGCACCTGGCACGGAGGTGGAGCAAACACAACAGATGATCAAATCCGAATCGGCGTTGCGATGAACTATTGCGCCGGTTTTATTCGGCAGCAAGAAAATCAGCATCTAGGAATTCCACCTGAAATCGTTGCAACATTTTCCCCACAACTCAGACAGCTATGCGGGTTCGGCATGTACCGAGGACTCACAGGAAATATCGAAAAACACAGCCCAGCATATTTGCTATATGGAGACGAAGAAGAAACCCAACTATGGGACTACGACCCAATCGAACCTAAATAACTTCTACAGAGAGAAAGAAATGTCTGAAATAACACCATTCACAATTAATACTCCCGAAGCACAACTTACTGATTTACGGAACAGAATCAACAACACACGATGGGCCGAAGAAGAATGCGTAAATGATTGGAGCCAAGGTATTCCTCTCACATATGTAAGAGAAATCGCAGATTATTGGGCGAACCAGTACGACTGGAGGAAAAGTGAACAGTATCTCAATACCTTTGACCATTACCAGACGAACATTAATGATCTCGACATCCATTTCATCCATCAGAAGTCACCTCATCCAGATGCTTACCCACTTATCATTACGCATGGCTGGCCTGGGTCAATCGTTGAATTTCACAAAGTCATTCAACCTCTCGTAGATCCAACGAAACACGGTGGTAAAGCTGAAGATGCGTTTCATGTAGTTTGCCCTTCATTACCTGGATACGGGTTCTCAGGGAAACCTTCCCAATCAGGTTGGGGAGTTGAAAAGATTGCCGAGACATGGGATCAATTAATGGTTCAACTTGGATACGAAAACTATGGAGCACAGGGAGGTGATTGGGGGGCAGCTGTTACTACTCAGATTGGCCGCAATATCGGGCACTGTGATGCGATCCATATAAACATGCCCATCGGTCGACCAACACCTGAATCATTACAAGACCCAACCGATGAAGAAAAATCAGCGTTAGAAGGTCTCACCTATTATCAGGAATGGGACTCAGGATACTCAAAACAGCAGAGTACAAGACCCCAAACATTAGGTTATGGTCTCGTAGACTCACCAGTTGGTCAGATGGCGTGGATTATCGAAAAATTTTGGAGTTGGATGGATTGTGATGGTCATCCAGAGAACACTCTTACCCGAGACGAATTGCTTGATAATGTCATGCTGTACTGGCTCACAGCATCAGGGGCATCATCAGCCCGCCTTTACTGGGAGAGTTTCGGCAGTTTTGGAGGAGGAGATAAAGTTGAACTCCCTACCGGCGTTGCATCATTTCCAAAGGAGATCATTCGATCGCCACGTCGCTGGTGCGAAGAGAGTTACAACATCACGCATTGGACAACAATGCCAAAGGGCGGTCATTTCGGAGCATTTGAACAACCTGAACTTTTTATTAATGATCTACGAATCTTTTTCAAAACTATTCGTTAGAAATTAATTAAGGCTCCTCGCAACTCCATCCATTTCTCGGAACTACCAATTCCGTAAGGTATCTGAAAACAACCTCTGTAACACATTCACTGTTCGTGAGAAAAGCCCCATGGCCATCACCATCAGAACTAATAAGCACAGCATCTCCAATAGAGTCTACAAGTCCTGGTCCCCAAGCTATAGGGGTAGCAGGGTCTCCTTCCATAGCGATAATAAGCGCCGGTATTTCTAAATCTGCCTGCCCTATATGCAATGGGTCGATTGACTCTTCGAGTCCAGCGCAACCCGTATCGCCACGTATTGCCGGCCCGAAATGAGGAAGTTGATCCGCCACCTCATCAACGGCTTCCTTGATGAATTCCTTTGATGGTCGTTTCGGGTCATCTGCACAGTTAACTAAAAACAGCACTGCTTGTGAATTGTCATACGATCCATCTTCTCTACGCCCTGCTAGTTGGTCGGCTAACTCCTGATGAATTGATCCATCCCCGTTTTCAATCATTGCCACAAATCCATTGATAAGATCGGGCCATGTGAATGGGGAATACAAAGCTGAGGCAGTACCAAGCATGAACTCTCCACGGGTCAATTCTCTTCCGCCATCAACTAAGAAGTTAGACACCTTTAAGGTTTCATCAACAATATTAAAAGCCTCTTCTGCGCCCCCATATTGGTTAAGAGGACATGACCGGTCATTATCACAACTCTGAGCGAAACGACTCCAAGCTGTTTCAAATCCTTGACCCTGTATTGGTGTGAAGGAACTGACATGATCTGTGGGTGATACCGGTCCGTCAAGGATCATGGCTCGCACGTGATCTGGGAATAGCGAAGCATAAACGGCTCCTATTCGAGTGCCGTACGAATAGCCTAAGTAGGTAATCTGATCAACTGATAAAGCTTCGCGGATTCTGTCCATATCTCGTGCGACATTATTTGTTCCAATATGCCTAGCTAGGTCGCCGCTCATCTCTATGCAAGCTTTGGCATATTCCTCTGCCTGTTTGTATAGCTCACTGAGGTCTTCCCCTTCTTCGAATACCGATTGTTGATCATTGTCAGGTTCAAAAGGGCATTGAACTTGTGCTGATTTTCCCACTCCTCGTGGATCAAAACCGATGACATCAAATTCGGGAAAAGCGAATTCCCACAATGACCCATACATTGACACTATCTCTGTTCCTGAAGCACCCGGTCCTCCGAAATTTATCAGCAAAGGACCTAAGGAAGGATCAGTTGATGCTGGAATGCGAACGAGATCAATTTGAATAGTTTCTAAACTAGGTCCTTGATAGTCAATGGGAACTTCAACTACCCCACATTCATAATTTTGATAACAAGACTTCCATGTTATTGAAGCTGGGGGAGCACTACCGGTAGTATCAAGAGTTTCACTGGGTTCACTACTCGTTGATGGTGTCTGCTCACGGTACGTGGATACTTCTCCACTTCCACAAGCAAAAAGGCTTATTAAAAAGAACAAGAAGATAAAAAAGAGAGAAACCTGCTTGATTACCTTACGCGACATGATTGAGTTTCAGGTGATCCATCATCTCTTCTCGTGTAGGTCCCAAAGATGGCTCTGGAACCCTTTGATCGCGGTCTGCCCAAACTTTCATAATCTCTGCACTAATTTCCGGTTCCGTTAGAATTGAAGGATCAGCTAACAGATTCATCATTTTCATAAATCCACGCCACACTATTGCCGAGGACCGTGTAGCCGGCATTAAACCATCTTTTAAAATAGACCGTTTCATAATAGCGACCTCATTATCCTCCCCATCGGAAGCAGCTCTGCTGCCTCGATCAGAATCAACGGACGCTTGATACCAAGGTAAAATATTCTGCTCAACACTCAAGAGAAAACTCTCTGATTGTGCCGTCGTATCTGCACCATGGTCTCGTATTGCATTAGCAAGCAAGTGCGCTTGCCAAAAACCGGTTGAGCAACCTCTTCCATACAAAGGATTAGTGCATATGAGAGCATCACCGATCATATGAAAACCATCAACAACGACTTCGTCACCTTTTCTCAACGTACGTTTTCGATTCAGTAGGCCAGCCATCGAATGAACATCTGTAAGAGGAGTAGCCCCAAGACTGATCCATTCTTTCGCAGCAGGAATAGCATCAACAACGCTTTCAAATAGTTCAACATCCTTTATTCCCCAAAATGTTTTATCAGTATCAGACGTGGCAAAAGTGATTGAAAACGTTCCATTGTCACCCCAAAAGACTCCATATTTCAAATACCCGAGATCACCTGCAACCAACCGATCACCAACGGGGAGCTCAATACCATCAGGTAAACGGTAAAACCGTGAGTAGTAAATAATTCCAGTATCCTCAACAACCTCATCCGGGGTCTTAATACCGACATCTCTGAGCCACCCTGGAGCGTTTGATCGTCTGCCATTCGCCGCAATAATGCAATCAAAATCTTCGTCCAAACCACCGTCATAATAAAGTCCAGTAACTTTCGGAATTGCAGCTTCGCTTTTCTTTACGCCGGTAACACCCAACCCAGTTCGTATCTCTACGTTTGGGTTGTTCATAACCGTATTACGTAACACCCATTCAAATGTTGTCCGCCGGGCTGCCAGCATACGGAGATTAATATCCTCATCTAACACCTGCTGATCATCAAGGGTTTCCGGCATGTGGTCAACCAAATTGATCTCGGTCACCCCAGTATCAAGTAGGGATTTTAGAACCTCAGGGTGGTTATCCCGAAGAATATTATGCAAACGTCCGAGAAGAGCATGAGAGTGCCGCACTTGTGGAGCTCCCCTTCTATCCCACTCAAAGGCTTCATCATGGGTCTTCGGCATAGGTGTCTTATCACGCTCAATAATCGTTACATCATGACCAGATTTAGAAAGCTCAAGGGCAGTCGCCAATCCTGTAACACCAGCTCCGATAACTCCAAACTTCACTTAATCACCACACATTCCACTGTTAGTTTATGGTCGCTCATATTCAATGAGAACTTTTAAAGGAGATCGTGTCGCATTTTTCGTTATAAATGTCGTGTCAGCCCCTGCTGCAAGTCGAGGATTTTTCATAAAATTACTTAAATGAGATGAACCAATGACAGCCTCAAGTCGTGCCATTTCATAACCAAGGCAAAAATGTTTCCCTAAACCGAAACCTAAATGCCCGTAGCGACCCTCGGTTCCATGATGACCGCTTTTTCGCTCTTTATATAGATGCAAATCATCTCTTCCAATATTGAAATCTCTTGGATCCTTAAAAATAGTTTCATCATTATTGGCTGATGCAAGTTGAATATACACTGTTTGATTCGCAGGAATAGTAACGCCGCTGAATGTCACGTCTTTAACGCTGTAACGTAATTGTCCCAATACAGGAGGTGAATGACGCATCATTTCCGAGAATGCACAATCAAACAATTCATGATCTTCTAATACGGCATCAAGTTGCTCAGGGTGTAACAGCAACTGGGTCCACATATTCGCTATCCCCTTATCAGTCGTTTCTCCACCTGCAACTAACAATAAAGAAATAAAAGCCTGGATCTCGGTAAGTGTTAAGCGCTGCCCTGATGCCTCTGCATGAACAATCTTTGAAATAAGATCCTCCATAGGGCACGATCTTCTGTCTTCAATAATTGGCTCTACATATTCAGCCAATTGCTTATGGGCCAGAACACCTAGCTTTTGTTTCTTAGAACTAAATCGAGCTAATCCAGCCATCATCGTGGTATACCACTCATGAAAACGGTCATGGTCACTTTGATCCATCCCAAGCATGTCAACAATGACATTAACTGGCAGTCGGGTCGTGAAAGCATCAACAAGATCAACCACTGGCTCTTCTGGAAATTTTCGTATGAGGTCCAAAGCGTTACGATCAATTGCTTTGTAGTAAGGCTCAAAGCGTTTCCCTACGAACTCCGGCGCAACTATTTTTCGGTGCGTAACATGCTCAGACCCATCTTTATCAAGCATGGTCGGGCCAAAAACGACACCCAACGTGTCTCGATAGAGTCGATTTGAAAAGTCTTCATAATTCGCAAATGCTTCAACACAATCCGTGTATCGAGTTAAGACCCAAGTCCTTGTTATTTCATCAAAGAAAACAGGCTCATCATGCCTCATACGTTCCCACAAAGGGTAAGGGTCTAATAGATGTTCCTTGCTATGAAGCATTTCAGAAGTGATAGCTGATACAGACATTAAAAAAACAGTACTGCAACAACTTTTTTCATTCTATTTCATGCCCAAAAACCTTATTTTCTAGGGTAAAACAATAAGAAATCCGATTTTTTTCGAATATCTATAGGTTAAGTCATCGGATTGTAGCCATACGCGCATTACGCTTACACTGCAATGGCTGATTACACGATGCAAGACAAAATAGAAGAACTCCAAAAGAGGAAATCAGAAGCACTTCAGGCCGGCCCTGAACGAGCAATTGAACGACAACACGAAAAGGGAAAGCTCCTTGCTCGTGAAAGGATTGACTACTTATTAGACGAGGGATCATTTCACGAATTAGACATGTTAGCTCGCCACCGAGCACATGAAGCAGGTTTAGAAACACGACCATACACTGACGGCGTAGTCACAGGGTGGGGAACAGTTGACGGACGGAAAGTATTTGTCTTCAGCCAAGATTTCACAGTAATGGGTGGTGCGTTAGGAGAAGTATTCGCTGAGAAAATTCACAAAGTGATGGATCTAGCGTTAGCAACCGGAGCTCCAATGATAGGACTCAATGATGGAGCTGGTGCCCGAATCCAAGAAGGGGTTGTGAGCTTAGACAGCTACGGAGGAATATTCCACCGAAACGTTCAATCCTCTGGAGTAATCCCACAAATCAGTGTAGTGCTGGGTCCGTGTGCTGGAGGCGCAGTTTACAGCCCAGCCATGACTGATTTTATTTTCATGGTGAGAGAGAAATCACATATGTTCATTACCGGTCCCGATGTTGTCAAAACAGTAACCGGCGAAGAGGTCACATTAGAAGAACTCGGTGGAGCATCAAGTCACGCAAGTAAATCCGGAGTGGCAACATTCGTCAGCGATAGCGAAGAGGAAGTACTTGACGCAGTTAAAACCCTTCTCACATTTCTTCCCAGTAACAATATGGAGGAGCCACCATCACTTGAGTCAACAGATGACCCAGAACGTCTCTGCCCTGAACTCGCTGACATAATGCCAGACAGTCCGAATCTCCCTTATGACATGAGAGAAATAATAGGGTCAATAGTTGATGATGGAGAATTCATGGAATATTTCCCTTCGTGGGCTCAAAGCATCGTATGCGGATTTGCGCATCTTGATGGCAATGTCATAGGAATAGTCGGAAATCAACCACTTGTACTTGCAGGAGTATTAGATATTGAGTCTTCATCAAAAGCCGCACGTTTTGTTCGAACATGCGACGCATTTAATATCCCCTTACTAACACTCGTTGATGTACCTGGATTCCTACCTGGAGTAGACCAGGAATACGGAGGAATCATTCGACACGGGGCAAAGCTCTTGTACGCATACTGCGAAGCAACAGTTCCCCGCATACAGGTCATTACAAGAAAAGCGTATGGAGGCGCATATGTTGTCATGGACTCAAAGTCAGTAGGGTCCGACCTTTCATTTGCTTGGCCGACAGCTGAATTAGCTGTAATGGGCCCCCAAGGAGCAGTTGAAATTCTTCATAGAAGAGAACTTCAATCCGCAGCAGATCCTGAAGCTAAAAAAACTGAATTAGTGGATGACTATACCGAACGTTTCGCCAACCCCTATATTGCAGCAGAACGTGGTTATATTGATGATGTTATTGATCCAGCAGAGACAAGACGAAAAGTAATTGCAGGATTCTCTGTACTGAAATCAAAACGCGAAGACTTACCACAACGAAAACATGGCGTGATTCCTCTATAGATCAATGACTGAAGAACCGTTATATATAAAAATTACGCCTGAACCAAACGAGGATGAGAGAGAAGTAATCCTCAAAGCCTTCAAGCAACTGTGGCCGAACGAGGAAAAGACACCTATTTCATACAAATGGAGATTCAGTGGAAGATGGTGGGCTGATAAATCTAACCCACGGTCTCTGCACCGTTCGTGGAGAAATTAGAACTCGCAAACAAACTGTTACCTCACAATCAAACTAAAATAGTGAGCGTGTACATAAAAAAAATAGAGTACCAAAAGATCGTAGAAGGTTTAATTTCAGATATTCATGGAAATTCTCTACTACTTTTCCCAAAAGAAAACCTTCCAACGCAAATACCGCCAGCGGTAACACAACTAATAGAGTGGCCTAACGTCGCGACTAACTCTAAGTTCGATTCAATTCTTTCAATAGGTGACCTTGCTTCAGAACCTGACCTGCCCCAACTTCTTTTAGAATTGAAACACTACCTAACCTACGACTCAAAGCTTTATTTCTGCGAACGCACAAAAGTCCCCAATGGGTACAACGGGTCAGCGAAATATGATATTAGCGGAACGTTTTGGGCAAATGAATGGTCAGTAATTCGATGCGAACGTTTTCGTTTAGGAAAATCAAAGAAATCCCCCTCATATGTAACGGGAATAGCAAGAATGAAAAGATCAAGAGATCAAAATTTGTAACCGAAAATAACACGCTAAATCTAAACATAGCGAGTACCGTTTAATCACGTGAGTTTAATTATTCAAAAATTTGGTGGCACCTCTGTAGCCGATGCAGACCGGATGAAGGAAGTAGCCGATCATGTGAAAAGAACTAGAGCCCATGGACATTCAGTAGTGCTTGTCGTAAGTGCTATGGGTAAAGAAACAGATCACCTTCTTCGCCTTGCCTCAGAGGTATCACAAACCAGACCAGCCAGAGAAATGGACATGCTCATCACCGCTGGTGAACGGAAAGCAATAGCTTTGATGTGCATGGCTCTTCACGATATGGGAGTGCCAGCTGATTCGTTCACGGGAAGCCAAGCAGGATTTTTAACTGACACAAATCACCAGAATGCAAAAATACTAACAATAGATCCTCAACGAGTTCAAGAAGCTGTAGACGCCGGACGAGTTGCTGTTGTCGCAGGATCCCAAGGCGTCTCAACAGATAATAATGTAACTTTTCTCGGAAGAGGAGGCTCAGATACAACTGCAGTTGCTTTAGCTCACGCTCTAAATGCCGATGCGTGTGAGTTATATACTGATGTGCCAGGAGTCTTTACAACAGATCCAAGAATCTGTGAACAAGCAAAAAAAATGCCGTCCATAAGCTTTGATGAATTACTTGAAATGACAGCAGTCGGATGCCCGAAACCAGCTATGAGATCTGTTGAAGTCGCTCGTTCATATGGAGTTAAATTACACGTTCGCTCAGCTTTTACCTGGGAACCAGGAACCTGGGTTACAAAGGAGGAAAATTCAATGGAAAAACCTATCATTTCGGCAGTTGTTCCCGATACATCTCAATCAAAAGTAACGGTGTCGGGGGTTCCAGATAATCCCGGAGTAGCAGCAGCCATCTTCAGGCCACTAGCCGATAGCGACGTAAACGTAGACATGATTGTCCAAAACACATCTGATGAAGGAGTAACAGATATTTCCTTTACGTTACCTACTGAACAAATGGAAATCGGTAAAGAAATAATGATGTCCGTAGCTTCAGAAATTGGGGCAGGCGAGGTCAGCACAGATGATTCAGTGGGTCGCGTATCAGTCATTGGAGCTGGAATGGCAAGCAATCCTGGCGTCGCAGCTACAATCTTTGAAACTCTTTCATCTGAGAGTATAAATATCCATATGATCTCTACATCTGCGATTCGAGTTTCTTGCGTTGTAAATAAAGCAGATATTGAAAAGGCTACGAATAAGTTGCACCAAGCGTTTGAATTGGACAAAGGGTGAGTTGTAATCGACTGGAACAAAACCCCTTCGTCACTTCATATTTCTCATACCCACGAAGGAACCTTCTTTTGGGGATGGAATAATAACGGCCCAATCAATGGGGTAGAACTCCGACGGCTAGCAGGAACATTTGTAGGTAATCGATGGGCCACGCGTGATGCTAATCTCACGACCTTCACTATAGATAATCCACTAATAACTCAGCAGTCCATTACGGCCTTGGAAGTAAAGCCAACTGATATCTACTATCTCTTCTCAAAAAAGCACCCAAACCAGAGGTGGAGTCCCTCAATGCAATGGATGCACAAACTTTTAAATGATTTAATACATGCAATAGGAAGTGACCTGATATTTCCTTCACTTACTCATGATGGTCTCCGTTGGAAAGCAACTTGGAATCTTCTAAATCATGAAGGTTTATCTCAACAACGAAAACAACAGTTTAAGTTAATGCCGGAAGTAGTTGGGTTTAGATCTGAGGAAGAACTCATGAGCTTTCAGAATCATGTAGTTGATGCTTCTTGCCGTCAAATACTCCAGCATTCAAACTGGAAACCACACCTACCACGGAAACGTTCCCCTGAATTTAAGTCTCTTAGAAATATTTGTTCGGCACTATCAGAAACATCAGGCTATTTCATCACCGACACAATCAACATCGATAACGCGCTACTTGAATTATCGTCAAACCTTCAATATGAAAAATTACACGCTGAAACTGGAATCAAAATATTTTGCCAGATGAGGTTATTGCCAAACGATAAAGACGAACCTTGGAAAATAATTTTTGAAGCATATAACAACGCATCCCCAGATAATATTGCCACTTGGAAAAATCTCTTATATGACGCAAGACTGAGCGCTGAATTCGGGCTATCTCATCATCCTGACGCGTTACGAAGCTTCATGAGTGAAACTATTGATCTGATAAGTTCAAGCGTGCCTGGTTTAGACCATATAGGGTTGGAGGCGACTACTGATACAGCAACGTTATCTATTGACGATGTTTCACTATTACTTATAGATGGGATTCATATTTGTGACAGGCTGAGGGTCCCAGTTCTTGTTCCAAAAGGGTTACTTAAACAAAGTATTCGATTAGCTGCACGTGCTACTCCTAGTGAGCGAGGAGGAATTACAGCGAATCTTGGAAAGGCAATGGTTGACGTTGACTGGGCCTTAGCACTTGGCGACCAGTCACTTTCCGAAGATGAACTTCTTCAACTAGCAGAGTCCAAAACTAACCTTGTTCAAATAAAAGGGGAATGGGTTCATATAGATAATCGGCAGGCCGAAATCGCATTAAAGGAATTAGAAAACAGAAGAGAAAATGATCGCTATTTATCTCCTACAGATTTACTAAGAATTACTGCTGAGATAGGTACAGGTGAGACTGATTCAGAATTCGAAGCAGCTTTGGTTTCCTCAGGAACTCATACAGCTGATAGCTGGCTCAATAAACTCCTTGATGGGCTACCAGACATTGACCTAACAGAGGAAAATGAATCCAGTGCATTTAATGGATCTCTTCGTCCGTATCAAAGACGAGCGCTCAGTTGGCTACAGTTTCTTAGCAGGATTGGACTTGGAGGATGTCTCGCAGATGACATGGGGTTAGGGAAAACACCAACTGCACTAGCACATATCCAATTAAGAAATTCTGAAAAGCCTAATCTTGTTATTTGCCCATTATCAGTAGTTCATAATTGGGAACAAGAGGCATCATTCTTCACACCAGATTTAAATGTTCTCGTATTGCATGGAGCAAAACGACCCGTAGGAGATGATCTGATAAGTATGATCAACTCCTACGATATCGTTGTTAGTACTTACGGCACTGCCACAAGAGATATAGAAACTCTATCTAAGGTGAACTGGGACTTAGTCATATGTGACGAGGCGCAATTTATAAAGAACCATCAAACCCATGCAGCGATAGCAATACGTCAATTGGTTGCGGATCAGAAAATAGCGCTTACAGGTACTCCAGTAGAAAATAGGTTGTCTGAGCTCTGGTCAATATTAGATGCAGTTAATCCTGGAATGCTCGGAGGGGTAACTTGGTTCAAAGATAAGTTTGCAACACCAATAGAGCAGAAAAAGGATCAGAACGCCTTAACTAGCATGCGTAAGTTGACTGACCCTTTTATTTTAAGAAGAACGAAAGATGACAAATCTCTTGTTCCTGATTTACCTGAAAAGATTGAGCAAATTGTTTGGTCACATCTCACCCCTGAGCAAGCTGGACTATATCAAGCTGTTCTTAATGATTTTTTAACAGAAGCAGAAGCGTCAGAGGGTATGAAGCGTCGCGGACTAATTCTCGCAACTTTGACGAAACTTAAACAAATCTGTAACCATCCAGCACATTTTTTAGCGGATGGAAGCGATCTTGATGCACGTTCAGGAAAAGTTACACGCCTTGAAGAACTACTAACTGAAATAAACGAAGCCGGCCAGAGAGTGCTTGTTTTTACTCAATACCGTGTCATGGGCGATCTTTTATCTGAACATCTGACAAAAACAATTGGTGCGCGACCAGATTTTCTTCATGGGGGAGTTACCAGAAAGAAACGTCAAAAGATGATTGACCAATTTCAAAATGAAGAGGGACCACCTGTTCTTTTGATTTCGCTAAAAGCAGGTGGAACAGGTCTGAACCTTACGTCTGCGAACAGGGTTATTCATTTTGATAGGTGGTGGAATCCGGCAGTAGAAGATCAAGCTACTGACCGAGCATGGAGAATAGGTCAGCAGAAAACTGTTTTTGTCCACAAGTTGGTTTGTCGGGGAACACTGGAGGAAAGAATTAATCAGCTACTTATTGACAAGAAAGAACTTGCTTCTCAAAGTGTAGGTACTGGTGATGAATGGTTTACTGATATGGGAACAGACCAGCTTCGTGAAATATTTTCTCTCAATTTAGCAACGGCGGTGCAGGAATGATTAAGCCATCATCTCAGCTCGGAGAGAGTATCATGCAACTCATTTCAGCCTATACGAATTATAAAGATCCTCTCGGCCCAGGTGTAGCAATCCAACGGAAAGGAGCTGTGAGAGACTTCTTCGTTCAAAAGGGCTCGATCTCATTTGAAATTCACGATAAACGGGAACGAGCATTTGATGTTGAAATCCACACCACCCCACCATCGGAAAACGTTCGGCGAGCGGCACTTTCCGGTGATCTTCATGAAGCGGTGCCAAAAGTAGCTGAAATTCAAATTCATCACGTGTGTCCTGATTGGGCAACTCCTTGCCGGCATGAGATAGCTGCGCTACTCCAGCTTTTGAAAGAATGTGAAGACGATCCCAACGTGATACTGAAATGGCGAGGTATAGAAGTCGAAAGCGAGTCAGTTGATGAAGAAGCACCAATTAAGAACGACAAGGCAATTACCTCACGAAAAAGTACAATCCAGCAACTGCGGGATACTATGCCGGGAAGATTCATAAATCTCAACGAAGAAAAAAGCAATGAATCTGTGTTATCCCCTGATATGGAATCATTTTTTTCTTTCCCTGCAGAACACGGGCCAGCATCAAGACGTACTGCAAAACATCCAATCAGCAAAGAGATACATGCTCCGTCAGAGGTACAAATTGATGGACAAAATATCTACCCAATCTTTGAAGATGCAATTGAAACGATTAAAGAATTTCTTGGTACGAACTAAAATTCTTACTTCGGGTGGAAAAGCCCCACAAAGGCCCATTCTTGTGAGTACCCTCAAGGTATGAATATCGGAATAGTTGGAGCGACAGGTCAAGTCGGAACAGTAATGCGTGAAATTCTCGCGCAAAGAAATTTTCCCATTGAATCGATTCGATTTTTTGCGTCACCTCGTAGTGCAGGGAAAGAAATAGAATTTCAAGGTCAATCTATCCTTGTAGAAGATGCTGCTTCAGCAAAATGGGAGAACCTTGATATTGTATTATTTTCTGCCGGAGGACAATTATCAAAGGAATTAGCCCCAACAGTTGCGTCTTCAGGAGCAGTTGTTATCGATAATTCTTCCGCATGGAGGATGGACCCTGATGTCCCATTGGTAGTTCCTGAGGTCAATGCCCACGCCATCAAGAGTATTCCAAAGAATATTATTGCTAACCCAAACTGTACAACTATGGTGGCGATGCCAGTTTTAAAACCACTACATCTAGAAGCTGGTCTTCGTCATCTTATAGTTTCAACCTATCAAGCAACCTCAGGTGCGGGACTGGCTGGAGTTCAAGAGCTAAACGAACAAATACGCGAAGCAGGTGATATTGCCATAGATCTAACACACGATGGACAAGCTATTACATTTCCTCCAGGGAATAGTTTCCCTGAGCCAATCGCATTTAATGTTGTTCCTTTCTGTGGCTCACTAATTGAAGATGAGTTAGAGGAAACAAACGAAGAACGCAAACTTCGAGACGAAAGCAGAAAAATTCTTGAAATTGACGATCTTTCTGTAACAGCAACCTGTGTTAGGGTTCCAGTTTATACCGGACACTCACTAGCTATAACAGCTGGGTTTCAGAATCCCATTACTGCTCAAAGAGTGAAAGATATTCTAAGTAACGTATCAGCAGTCGTTCTTGAGGATATTCCTACCCCTTTAAAATCTGCAGGTGTTGATCCAACATTCGTAGGCCGAATCAGACCAGATACTGTTCTTGAAAACGGAATTAACTTATTTCTCTCAGGCGACAATTTGAGAAAAGGTGCCGCATTAAATGCTATTCAAATAGCCGAGTTATTGCTTAGTTAGATAAATCTTAAGGTGGATTAGTTACATATCGATCTAGGGCCTGTTCCACATCAACGCCAACTTGATTTGCTAATGAGAATACCCATGCGATGACATCGCCAAATTCATGTACTCGTTGATCATGAGTTCCTTTCCTAATTGCCTGAGCAAGTTCTCCAACCTCTTCTGCTAGCCAAGCGACGGACATTGCAATACCGCGCTCTCGATCCTTTTCTCCGTAAACATTTTCTATATGGCTTTGAAATTCTGAAATCTGCATAGATACCCTTCACATAGCTAACAAAAGATTATGTTGTGACCGTCAAAGATATGTTGACCCCTCAATAGAATCTGTGAGATAGGGTGTATTGCTTTTTTGATGTTTACAATACGCTCAGGTATGAAATACGGGTAGTGGCGCAGGTTGGTAGCGCGCCTCGTTCGGGACGAGGAGGTCGTGGGTTCAAATCCCGCCTACCCGACTAAAAATCTAGAGAAGTGATTTGGCAAGTTTTCGTAAACGCAATGCATTAAGTGGCTTTACGAGCTCACAATCTGCTTTAGCCTCAGTGGCAATCCAAGTATCGGCTTCCCGATCTAACAACAAAATGATTTTTAATGGTTTGATTCTTCCAGCAATGATTTCATGTCTTAAGTCCAGACTGGCAGCTACGCCTCCCATGTTGCCAATCTGCAGATCCAAAATGACAAGATCCGGCTCTAATTCAGCCGCTATTTCCCGGACATCCTCACCACGTGTCACCCGGCTGACAGAAGTTTCTGGCCCTACTAAAGCAGCAAAAGTTTCTTCTGCAGTTTCATCAGAATCAGTAGCAAGGAGAACTTTATCCATAGTTAAA
>Ga0208130_1000123_pt1 | contig 41119 bp, 40 predicted proteins | sample ETNtaG_31_FD_185771 | JGI IMG/M metagenome (GOLD analysis project Ga0208130, IMG submission 185771) | Marine microbial and viral communities from oxygen minimum zone, Eastern Pacific Ocean - ETNP201310SV78 (SPAdes) (version 2) | ecosystem: Environmental > Aquatic > Marine > Oceanic ... | reverse complement strand
AAGATGTGATACAAAAAGGTAGATTGGGCCCGGGAGAAATGATCGCCGTGGATTTCTATGAGGCCCGCATACTGAATAATGACGAGATACACCAAAAGCTCAAAAGTGGCGCACCCTACAAAAAATGGTTGCGAGACGGATTTAGATATCTCGATTCCCAGCTAATTGATAGAAAGATCGCAGCTGAGCCAATGGATAAAGAGACCCTGGTTTCATATCAAAAGATGTTTAATTTGACTAGAGAGGAACTCAAGGAGGTCATCAGTTTTCTCGCAGTTACCGAGCAAGAGCCAGTGGGCTCTATGGGAGACGATACACCAATGCCTGTATTGTCAAAAAAAATCAGATCTCCATTTGATTATTTCAGACAACAATTTGCACAAGTAACAAATCCACCAATTGATTCTTTGAGGGAACGTGTGGTTATGACTTTGCAGACAAATATAGGTGTGAGTGGAGAGTTGTTTGATATTAAAGCTGAAGATGCTAAGCAAGTTATTATTAATTCGCCTGTTTTATCTCAACAAAAACTCAGGCAATTAATGTCACCTGACTTTTACGGTGATCATCATGCCTTCATAGATTTAAATTATCATGAATCCAATGATCTGATTTCTGCTCTAAAACGAATGTGTTCAGAAGCTGAAGAAGCTGTAAGAGCTAAGAAAGCCTTCATACTTCTTAGTGATAGGTATATCAAATCTAATATGATTCCCGCTCACGCGCTTCTCGCGACGGGTGCCATTCACCATCATTTGGTTAGGTTGGGATTACGTTCCAGAACCAATATTATTGTAGAAACTGGAGTTGCCCGAGACTCTCATCATTTCGCATGTTTAATTGGATATGGCGCGACTGCTGTTTATCCATACCTGGTGTATCAAAGTTTGCATGATCTGGCTAGGAAAGGAAGTGTAGATAGATCTCAACAGTTGGGCAGAAGTTTTCGACGAGGTATTAGAAAAGGTTTATTTAAAATCATGTCAAAAATGGGTATCTCTTCAATTGCAAGTTATAGAGGGGCTCAATTATTTGAGATAATTGGGTTGCATGATGAAATCATTAATCGCTGTTTTATAGGGACAGTAAGCCGAATACAGGGAGCACGATTTTCAGATCTTGAGGAAGATCAAAGGGAGCTTGCTATTCATTCAAGATCACCTCAAATAGCATTATCGCAAGGTGGGCTTTATAAATACGTCCATGATGGGGAATATCATTGTTATAATCCAGATGTTATTTCAACACTTCAACAAGCTGTTAAATCAAGCAACTATGAGACATACATAAAATATGCTCAATTAGTTGACCAGAGGCCAGTCTCAACATTGAGAGACCTCATGAAACCCCTTCCCATAGGCAGTCCGATTGATAAAGTGGATGTGGAACCTGCAAGCCACATAATAAAAAGATTTGACAGCGCAGGTATGTCACTGGGTGCTTTGTCCCCTGAAGCTCATGAGGCGTTAGCCATTGGTATGAACAGATTGGGAGGTAAGTCTAATTCTGGCGAAGGAGGAGAGGATCCCTCAAGATTTAACAACGAAAGAAGATCAAAAATTAAACAAATTGCCTCGGGTAGATTCGGGGTAACTGCAGAATATCTAGTTAATGCAGAGGTAATCCAAATAAAAATGGCTCAAGGAGCAAAACCTGGTGAAGGTGGACAACTACCAGGACATAAAGTCAATAAGATGATAGCTAAGCTAAGGTATGCAAAACCAGGCGTAGGCTTAATCTCTCCGCCACCACATCACGATATATATTCAATTGAGGATTTATCACAGTTAATTTTTGATCTTAAACAAGTTAATCCAGAGGCATTAATTTCTGTAAAGCTAGTTGCAGAACCCGGAGTTGGAACCATAGCTGCTGGGGTAGTAAAAGCTTATGCTGATTTGATCACAATTTCAGGGTATGACGGAGGGACAGGCGCCAGCCCACTCAGTTCAGTTAAATATGCGGGCAGTCCATGGGAGCTTGGTTTGTCTGAAACTCATCAGGTGCTTTGTAAGAACAATATGAGACACAAGATCAGACTCCAAACTGATGGCGGACTCAAGACAGGACTTGATGTAGTAAAAGCAGCAATGCTTGGCGCTGAGAGTTTTGGATTTGGCACTGGCCCAATGGTGGCATTGGGTTGTAAGTACTTGCGGATTTGTCATCTAAACAATTGTGCTACAGGTGTAGCCACACAAAATAATGTCTTAAGAAATGAATATTTCATAGGTTTACCAGAAATGGTCATCAATTTTTTTACATTTATAGCTGAAGACGTAAGATATTGGTTAGCAAAATTAGGTGCAAAGAAACTTGAAGATCTTATAGGGAGGACTGATCTAATAGAGCTGTTGCCAGGAGAAACCAAGAGGCAGCAATCGCTCGATCTTAGACCGATAATTGATTCAGACGGCCTAACTAAAGATAAGCCTAGATTTTGTACAGACCTCTATAACGAACCCTATGACAAGGGAGAAATGGCAGAATCCATGCTCTCAGAGACGATGAGCTCAATTAAAGATAAAATTGGCGGTGAATTTCATTTTAATATCGCGAATTACAATAGATCTATTGGGTCAAGATTATCGGGAGAGATAGCCAGATTGCATGGAAATCATGGTATGGCAGATACTCCTCTTAAGATTAATTTGACAGGAACCGCAGGACAGAGTCTAGGTGCTTTCAATGTTTCTGGTCTGAACATCAGTCTTACGGGAGACGCAAATGATTATGTAGGCAAAGGGATGACTGGAGGCAGAATCGTAATTCGCCCACCCGAGTCTAGAAATTTCAAATCAGAAGATACTGTAATAATTGGAAATACGTGTTTGTACGGTGCAACAGGAGGGCACTTATTCGCATCAGGGCAAGCTGGAGAGAGGTTTGCTGTAAGGAATTCTGGTGCTACAGCAGTTGTTGAGGGTGCAGGTGATCACTGTTGCGAATATATGACAGGTGGAGTTGTTGTTGTCCTGGGGCAGACTGGTTTAAATTTTGGAGCTGGAATGACTGGTGGATTTGCATACGTTCTCGATCTCGATAGAAAGTTTGTGGATCTTTACAATCATGAGTTAATCGATATTCATCGCATAACACCTGAAAACATGGAGGCTCATACTCATCATCTAAGAGCGTTACTTCGTGAGCATTTAAATGAAACTCAGAGTGAACTGGCGCAGGATATACTTTTTGATTTTAGGTCTTTTCTTTCAAAATTTTGGGTTGTTAAACCTAAGGCAGCAGAATTGGGCTCTTTAATCACTTCACTTAATGAGGCTGCATAACCAGAATGTCGAAACATCCACTTCAATATCTTGAATTACCCCGCAAGGATCCTGAAAAGGATATACCTGAGGTTCGTATTAAGCACTATGATGAAATTTATGCATCCTATGATGGAGCAGAAGCCGCATCTCAAGCTGGAAGATGTATTTCTTGTGGTGTTCCTTACTGTGAATGGAAATGCCCTGTTCATAATTACATCCCAAACTGGCTTGAACTGATAGAGGAGGGGAAACTATTTGAAGCTGCTGAATTATCTCATCAGACAAATTCGCTCCCCGAGATATGTGGAAGAGTTTGCCCTCAAGATAGATTATGTGAGGATGCATGCACACTTAATAATGGAGTTGGAGCTGTCAGTATTGGCAATATCGAAAAATACATAACAGACGAAGCTATCAAGCAGGGTTGGCGTCCTAATATGGACCATGTAAAAGACACAGGTAAAAAAGTAGCAATCATTGGAGCTGGTCCAGCTGGATTATCAGCTGCAGATGTACTAGCGAGGGCCGGTATAAGACCCGTTGTTTTTGATGCTTATCCGGAAATAGGCGGTTTGTTAACATTTGGAATACCTCCTTTTAAGTTAAACAAAGATGTTGTCAAAACACGAAGACATCTACTTGAAGGAATGGGAGTCGAGTTTGTACTGAGCACTTATGTTGGAACAGACAGGAGTTTTTCATCAATTTATGATGAGTATGATGCGGTTTTCATTGGAACAGGAACCTATAAGGAGATAAGTGGAGGATTTAAAGGAGAGAACCTGAAAGGAGTTTATAAAGCTCTGCCTTATTTAATTGGTAATGTAAATGAAGAGTTAGGCATTTCTGACAGTGAAAATCCATATGTTGATCTGAAAAAAAAGAATGTGGTTGTTCTTGGTGGAGGTGATACAGGTATGGACTGCAACAGAACGGCAATAAGACAAGGAGCCTCAAAAGTGAATTGTGTATACAGAAGAAACGAAGAGAACATGCCTGGATCGCGACGTGAGGTTTCCAATAGTAAAGAAGAAGGGGTCAGCTTCTTATTCAACAAGCAGCCACTTGAAATCATTGGAACAGATTGTGTGACAGGGGTTAAGCTTGCTTCTACTGAGCTAGGACCACCTGATGAAAGTGGAAGACGTGCACCTAAAATAATTCAGGGCTCAGAAGAAATAATTGAAGCAAATGCTGTCATTGTTGCATTTGGTTATTTGCCAGATGCTCCGGATTGGGTCTCTGAAAATGCTATTAAAATAAATGACTATGGATGTATAGATGTCGCATCTGAAGAAAACCTGCCATTTCAAACAACCAATATGAAGGTGTTTGCTGGAGGAGATATTGTTCGAGGCTCAGATCTGGTTGTGACTGCTGTTTTTGAGGGACGAGAAGCCGCAAAAAGCATAATCAGTTTTTTGAAGTAAAAAAGATAAAATTTACTCACAATTATTTTTAAACTCTTTTTTTAATTCTTTCATCATGGATAAAGTTATAATGTTTTTCTCTATAAACACTGCTCAATAATTTGGAAAAAATGTCAGCTCATCAAGCTCGCCTCACAAAAGGACCAGTCGGAAAACATCTAATTGACATGACAATACCAGTTTTTTTTGGTGTTTTCACAATGATGTTGCAAGGATTTGCCGATGCTTTTTTCATTGGAATGGTAGGTGACTGGGAATTAGCAGCTTTGAGTTTTGCTTATCCAATACTGATGATAGTAATGAGTGTCGCGATTGGCCTAGGGGCAGGAACCTCTTCTGTCGTAGCTAGAGCTATTGGTGCAAATGATTCAATCAGAGCAGCGAGATTAGCCACAGACAGTTTATTGCTCTCTTTCATTATTACAGGAAGTATCAGCTTTCTGGGAATACTGACGATTGACAGTTTGTTCTTATCCCTTGGCGCTCCAAAAGAAATGATACCTCTTATAAGAGGATACATGGAGATATTGTATTTAGGTGTTCCTTTTGTTGTTGTTGGTATGGTTGGAATGAGCAGTATGAGAGCGACTGGTGACACACGTCTTCCAAGTTTGTTAATGATCATTGCTTCTATTGCGAATATCATTATTGATCCGATTATGATTTTTGGTTTAGGGCCCATTCCTGCTATGGGTTTGAAGGGAGCTGCTATGGCAGCTCTGATTGCAAGGGGCGCCATATTTCTGGGAACAATATATTTCATGAATCAACGTTTAAATATGTTGAGTTATGAAAAACCCACTCTTTCTGAGATGAAATCATCATGGATAGACATTCTTCATGTTGGGATACCTGCAGCAGCGACCAACACGATCATCCCAATTGCGACAGCAATTATTACGGCCATGCTTGCAAAATATGGACCTGAGGCTGTTGCTGGATTCGGTGTTGCGAGCAGAATAGAGTCAGTGGTATTAGTTATGTTTTATTCTCTCTCCGCGATAATTGGTCCTTTTGTTGGTCAAAATTTATCAGCAAAAAAAGCAGAAAGGATATATTTAGCATTAAAGCAATGTTCAGTCTTCTGTTTGATTTTTGGGCTGATATTTTCTTATTTTCTTATCGCTTTTAGGAATTCGCTCCCATTACTTTTTAGTCAAAACGTAACTGTTATTAAGTCAGCTTCTTTATTTTTATTGATAGCACCGATAAGTTATGGTGCATATGGTGTTGTGATGACCATGAATGCCGCATTCAATGGTATGGGAAAACCAGTTCCTGCTGTCGCGATAAGCCTGATCAGAATGATAGTCATTTATGTACCTATGGCATATTTTTTACAGTATTTTTTGGGTATAGGTGGTATTTATCTTTCTTATGCGATTGCGAACATTCTTTCAGGTATAGTTGCCTATAACTGGGCCAAATATTCAGTTCCTGGTCAGATTGAGAGAGTGTGATATTCTAATCATTGAGGGGGGAATTAGTAATGAGTAAAAGAATCTCAAGACGTGATTTTTGCAATGGCATTCTAGTCAGCACTGGTATCAATTCGCTTGGGTATCAGAAATTATTTGGTAAAGATGGAATTTTTCATGAGGAATCCAATAAATCGTTCACAGATTACCCACCTATGCTTAGCGGTATGCGCGGTAGTCACGACGGTTCTTATGAGGTTGCACATGCATTGGCATGGGGCAACCAGAAACCTTCTTCCTATGTAGAGCTTGATGAAGAGTATGATCTAGTCATTGTGGGAGCTGGGATAAGTGGACTTGCTGCTGCAAAATTTTATCAGGATAAGAAGGGGTCTAAATCAAGAATTCTTTTACTTGATAATCATGATGATTTTGGCGGACATGCAAAAAGAAATGAGTTTGAGCAAGAAGGGAAGAGATATCTGGGACTGGGAGGATCAGTCAATCTCGACAATCCTTCTGATTATAGCCAAATAGCAAAAAGTTTATTGAAAGATCTGGGTATCAACCTTGATTTAATGAGGAAAAATATTAGTGACGATTTTCCCATGTCAAATCCTTCAGCAAATAATGTTCTCGCAATTCCTGGATCAGATGGTCATGTTATCTCTCAAGGTAACTGGATCTTAACCACACAAGGAATAGGGGATATTGAAGCCACAATTGAATCTTTAAACATTGATTCTAATGAGAAACAAAAATTGATCGAATTTATTTCAGGAGAATTAGATTACCTTGATGATATGACACTTTTTCAGCAGCACGAGTATATTTATTCAACAAGCTATCACGAATTTTTAACATCGAGAGTAGGCCTGAGAGAAGATACTGCAAATATTTTTTACCCAATGATCAGACTTTTATGGGGTGTTGATGGAAAACATTTAAATATCATGGATTCAATATCTCTTGGTGCTCCTGGCCTCCAGTCTATGGGAAGCGCGGCTAAGGTTTTTAAATATATTTTGCAAAAATTGGATGATAGTGAATCTTTATATTTTCCTGATGGCAATGCCTCTGTTGCAAGGTTATTGGTCAAAAAATTAATACCAGCCGTAACAACCGATAGCGTTAGTTTCAATAACATATCAACCAGTGTATTTAACTATGAAAAACTTGATCATCATGAACATTCAGTTCGGCTGAGACTGAATAGTACAGTTGTCGGTGTCAAAGAGGATGGCAATGGAAGTGTGTATGTAAATTATGTCAAAAATGGCGAAGCATTCAGAGTGAAGAGTAAGCACAGCATCTTAGCTTGTTATAACAGTATTATTCCCCATCTTTGCCCTGAATTACCTGAACAACAAAAAGAGGCTATCGGATATGCCGAAAAGGTACCTTTTGTGTGGGTGAATGTTCATTTGAGCAATGGAGTGGCTTTTTCAAAAATAAATGCAAAACTGATCCAATGTCCAAATGATCCATTTGATGTGGTTACTGTATCTCCTCCCACTACAACTGGGGGCTATCAACCACCCACCAGTTCTGATGATCCAGTTGTCTTATTTTTGATGGGCATTCCAAAATTTCAGATAGACGCCAATGATTCGCTACGAGATATATACAAAAAAGGTCGACAAATAATATATACGACATCTTTTGAAACTTATGAAAAACAGATCCGAAGCCAACTTGAGTCATTGATGGGTAATTATGGTTTTAAGCAATCAGATATTCTAGCTATCACTGTGAATCGTTGGCCACACGGTTATGCATACGAGTACAACTCTCTACATGATCCAGAATGGAAAGAAGGAGAAGCACCTCATGAAATCGGTCGAGCGCAATTTGGTAGGATCTCAATTGCAAATTCAGATTCAGAGGCTTCTGCCTATGTGAATGCGGCGATTGATTCTGCATGGCGAGCAGTAGAAGAGCAAACCACATAATGTTTATCGATGAGAAAAAGTGATGAAGTTAGTTCTTTGATAAAATAGATACATACTAACACCCCTACTTATCATAAAGATTGTAAAAGCTAGCCATAAACCATGATTACCAAGGGGTTTGAGTAGGAACCAACTCGGTAAAAAAACAACAAACAGAGACCCCAGCATTGCGTCTCTCATCTCTTTTGATCTTGTTGCCCCTATAAAAACACCATCATACAAAAAAGACCACACTGAAATAATTGGAGATATTATCATCCATGGCAAATATTCAATTGCAGCTTCTTTAATATCCTCGTGTTGAGTCATTATTTGAAGAATATTTTTACCAAAGATTAAATAGAAAATACTTATAAATATTGCGATATAAATTGACCATCTTAAGCAAATATTAATGGCATTTTGAAGAAGTCTCTGATCTTTTCTTCCAATAGCCTTTCCAACCATTGCCTCAGCCGCGTGCGCAAATCCATCCAGAAGATATGCTAATAAATTTTGTAGATTCATCAATATTGCATTTGCTCCCAGGATAACCGGTCCAAATCTTGCTCCTTGAGCTGTTATGAATGCAAATGTGAATATTAACGATATGGTTCTGATGAATAGACTTAAATTGATACTTAAGATTTTTCTATAAGAATGAAAATCAAGGATTTCCCTGAGTAGTGTGATGTCCTTATATTTTTGTAGTTCAGTTTTCACGTGTATCAGGCCAACTAACATGCCAATGATTTCAGCAAAAACTGATGCAAGTGCAATTCCATTTATTTGCATTTTAAAAGCCAAAACAAATACCAAGCTCAATATGATATTTGATAAATTTGTCGCAATTACCATTTTGAGTGGTGTTTTTGCGTCCTGCATACCAATGAACCATCCAATTAATACAAAATTAACCAGTGTTGCAGGCATACCCCAAATTCTTATATGAAAATATTCGCTAGCGAAGTATTTAACACTTTCATTTGCACCAATCAAAAATTGGCCGAAGGCATTTATTTGGATTTGAAACAATAAGATTATCAGGGAAAAAGCAATTGCTAGAATAAGGGCTTGATATAAGACTACTTTCGATCCATTAAAATCACCTGCACCAAATCGTTGTGCTGTGATACCTGTGGTTCCCATTCTAAGGAAGTTCATACTGGCTATAAAAAAACCAATGATTGCAGATGCTACTGCAATGCTTGCAATAAATTCAGAATTATCAAGATATCCAGTGATAATTGTGTCTGTGATTCCCACCAGCGGGATAGATATATTGGAAATAATCATAGGCGCTGCGATGCGCCACATATCTCTATTTAAGCTTTGGGTATTGATTTACTTGACTTAGAACGCGTTCATACCAGTTAGCTCTTTACCAACAACTAACTGATGAACTGTTTCAGTGCCTTCATAGGTAATGACACTCTCAAGATTAAGCATATGACGAATGGGAACGTATTCAGCACTGATACCGCTTCCACCTAAAATATCTCTGGCATCTCTGGCAACATCTAATGCCATTCTGCAGTTATTCCATTTTGCTACTGAGATTTGTGATGGTGTCAACTTGCCGGCATCTTTGAGTTTGCCTAGCTTATATGACAGAAGCTGAGCAGTCGTTATCCTCCTGGACATATCAGCGAGTCTGATTTGAATGGTTTGCGTGTGTGAAACAGGTTTATTGAATAAGACACGTTCATTTGAATAGTTGAGTGCTTCCTCTAAACAAGCCTGTGCCGCTCCAATTACACCCCATGAGATACCATATCTTGCCTGACTAAGACAACTCAGTGGACCTTTCATACCGACTATTCCTGGCAGTACATTTGAACTAGGTATTCTTACGTTATCAAAAAATAAGGCGGCTGTTACAGAAGCCCTTAGAGAGAATTTATTGTGAATTTCTTGAGCATTGAATCCAGGCATTTCTTTTTCAACCAAAAATCCTTTTACACCTTCATCCGTCATTGCCCAAACAACACATACATCTGCAATAGATCCGTTTGTGATCCACATCTTTGATCCACTTAGAATCCAATCATCACCATCTTTTTTGGCGTGCGTTTTCATATTTGTTGGATCTGATCCCCCATGAGATTCGGTTAAACCAAAGCACCCAACTTTTTTACCTTTTGCTAATTGAGGTAACCATTTATCCTTTTGTTCATCTGATCCGTATGCATGTATCGGGAACATTACAAGACTACTTTGAACGGATACAAAACTCCTGAGTGCACTGTCACCTCTTTCAAGTTCTTGACAGATGAGTCCATAACATATGCTGTTTAGACCAGCACAATCATAGCCATCAATAGAGCTACCAAAAAGACCAAGTTCAGCTATATCGCTAACCAACTCATTTGCGAATGTATGATTCTCAAATGATTCTTTTATAATCGGTAGGACTTTGTCATCAACAAATCGTGATACGGAATCTTTTACCATTGTCTCTTCTTCAGTAAGATCACTTCTAATATCAAGAAGATCTAATGGATCAAGGGGCTGTTTTTTATGTTCTGAATTTTTCATTGATATTACCTAATTACCTACGTTTATTTGTGGGGTCAAAGACATGAATTCCAAGTTTTGTATATATTTTTGAGAGCAACAATATGGGTGCAATGATTACCATTTGAAGATCTTCAATAACACTTCTTAGATTGTTCTGTATTCTTCTACCTCGATATATGCCATATAAGCTGAAAGTAATGCCATAAATAGAGATATACATTATAGAATAACCCAAATTCTCAAGCCAAAGAAATAGCATTATTGTTGATATAAAAAAAGGAATCAAACCGATAGCTAAAACAAATGAAATCAAAAAACAATAAACTGTCATCACCATTAAAAATAGTGTGCCCCAGTTTAAAATAGGTGAAACATCTGAGAAAGCAAATGGTGTTTCAAGTGACCACATTATTCCCACAACACTCAAAAGAAGAATCATAACAGAAGGCCAAAAGATTAGTGGTTGGCTGATGTCTTCATGATTATTGCTATAATCAATGAGCAGGTCTTTCATCTTATGTGAGTTGTACTGTGTTTTGCTTAAGCGTCAGATGACTTACTGATTAAATTTACTATCAAATTAAATCATTGAAAGACGAAGCTTCTTGATTGCGTTTGCTTCTATCTGACGAATTCTTTCGGCTGATACATTGTATCTATCAGCTAGCTCATGGAGCGTTTCTTTTTTTTCGGTCAACCACCGGCTACTTATAATGTCTTTACTTCTTTCATCTAAATGACTCAGAGATTCTTGCATTTTTTGGATAGTGGAGTTTCTCCATTGGTCTTTTTCAACAGCTTCAGCGGGATCACTGTCTGGACTTGGAAGATAAGCCGAAGGTGAGAACGCTTTATCATCATCATCATCCGAAGTTAGTTCGAACGTCATATCCTGTGAGCTAAGCCTTTTTTCCATTTCATTGACTTCTTTTTCCGATACACCGAGATCATCAGCTACTGCCTTAGTTTCAGAGGCTGATAACCAGCTCAGACTTTTTTTATGCTTACGAAGATTAAAAAAGAGTTTACGTTGTGCTTTTGTGGTTGCAATTTTTACAACTCTCCAATTTCTCAATACATACTCATGTATTTCTGCTCTTATCCAGTGAACAGCAAATGAAACAAGTCTTACTCCAAAATCAGGATCAAACCTTTTTACTGCTTTCATCAGGCCAACGTTGCCTTCTTGTATTAAATCTTCAAGTGGAAGACCATATCCTGTATAGCCTTTTGCGATATGGATAACAAATCTAAGATGCGCCATAACAAGCTCACGCGCTGCCTCGAGATCTTCTTCATTGTTGTATCTTTCTGCAAGCTTCAACTCGGCCTCTTTCGTTAAGACAGGAATAGCACCAACTCCCTGAATATAGGCATCAAGACTTCCTACAGGTCCTGCCTGTATTAAATCATAATTAACTTTTGAAACGGTTGCTTCCATATTTTTGTATATCTAAATTAATCGAGCGCTAATTTTAGCAGTCTCCTAATAGGAGTGCTAATCCTATCAATTGATATTAATATTTGATATAAAAAATAGTCAATTAAAACAATGATTTAAATGAATAATTGGGTTTTTTTGTATGTATGAGATATAGGAAGATTTAGACTGATTTTGCGTAAATTTTCTCTAATTATCTTTTATGTCTTTGGGTCGCTATTGTTCAGAAGTGCATCCACATATTGATACCGATCAAATTTTTGCATGTCGCTGGCTTTCTCGCCGATACCTATATAACGAATAGGTATTTTTAGTTCGTTTGCAATACTCAAAATTATGCCGCCTTTAGCGCTTCCATCCAACTTTGTAATAATTAGCCCTGTGATACCAAGAGCCTCATTAAACTTTATCGCTTGAAGTAATGCGTTTTGACCCAGACTGGCATCTATTACAAGCATTATCTCATGGGGCGAATCACTCGCCTGTTTGTTTAGTATCCTTTTTATTTTTATGAGCTCGTCCATTAATCCTTGTTGTGTGTGTAATCTGCCAGCAGTATCAACCATCAAGATATCTATATTTTTGGATTGAGCTGATGCATATGCATCAAAAGAGACAGCTCCAGGATCTGCTCCTGTTTCTTGTGAAATTACTTCCAATTGATTTCTAATAGCCCAAATCTCAAGTTGTTCTACTGCAGCTGCTCGAAATGTGTCAGCAGCCGCTAACATAACTGTTTTGTTTTGTGCGCTGAGTAATCCTGATAATTTCCCAATTGAAGTTGTTTTACCGGAACCATTGACACCAACCATTAAGATTACAAAGGGTTTTTGGTTAGTGTTTACTTTTAAAGGAATATCTACTGGTTCAAGAATTGTTAGCATGATCTCTTTAATACTCTCTTTGAGATCTTTAATTGTTTTGATGTTTTTATTAGATTCTTTCTTCAATTGATCAATAATTATTTCAGTTGTTTCTATACCGACATCAGACATTATTAAATGGGTTTCAATATCATCGATGAGCTCTTCATCAATTTTATTCTTTCCAATAAAGTCAAAAAAATTACTCGTTACTCTCGTGCTGGCCCCAGATACTGATTCCTTGAGCTTGGAGAAAAAACTTCTTGAAGTATTTTTATTGGTTTCTTTGTCACTCATTTTGTATTCTCATGTTTAATATTTTTATTATATTAAAAATAAATACATATTTATGGTAACCAGAAGAAATAATTCAAAAAATCGAGGAAAAGTCAGAATTACTTCTGGAGAATGGAAAAACAGAAATCTTGAAGTTCCAGATATCGATGGATTGCGACCCACTTCTGAAAGGGTTCGCGAAACATTATTTAACTGGCTAATGCCATCAATTCACAAGTCGGTATGTCTTGATTTGTTCGCAGGATCAGGATCACTTGGTTTTGAAGCATTATCTAGAGGTGCGAAACATTGTACTTTTGTAGAAAAATCAAAATTAGCTTTCAGTCAAATAAAAACAACGAGAACAAGTCTCAATGCAGTGAATTCAGAGGTTCATAACTGCGACGCAATTGATTTTTTAAGTTCAGTTCACAATCATAATTTCAATCTTGTATTTCTTGATCCGCCATTTTCAGATGATTATTTAATAAGCTCAATAGAATCAATTCATGAATATCAACTTGTTTCCAGTGGTGGATATATTTATATTGAATTTAATAAAAATAATGATTTATCTGATTTACCTGATAATTGGTCTGTGATTAGAAAAAAAATATATGGTAACGTTTGTTTTATTCTTATTGAGGTTGTTTGATGTATTTAACTAACGAGGTTTACTAATGTCTGTAAAAGCAATGTATCCGGGAACATTTGACCCAATGACACTTGGTCATAAAGAGCTTGCATCTCGTGCTGCAAAAATATTTGATTCTGTAGTGGTTGCTATAGCTGCTAATCCAGAAAAAAACCCTATGTTTTCATTACACGAGCGTGTTTCAATGGCAAAAGACGTATTGTCTGATATATCAAATATCGAAGTTGCCGAATACTCTGGATTAACTGTGGATTTTGCCATCGAAAATGGTATCGGTGTCATTGTCAGAGGGCTAAGAGCAGCGTCGGATTTTGAGTATGAATTGCAACTGGCTAATATGAATCGATACCTTGCTAAAAAAATAGAGACTGCTTTCCTCACTCCAACCGAATATGCTTTTGTAACATCAAGCTTAGTAAGAGAAATTGCCACGATGGGTGGAAATGTAAGTAGTTTTGTGTCACCTGCAGTTGAAAAAGCATTGGTCAATCATTTTAAAAACAAATAATCCTAGTTAAATGTTAGATTTGACAAATACGGCAATAAAAAGTCGATCTCTGTCCAAGTATTCTTATCGAAATTGGTTCACCGCATTTAACGCAAGGCTCTTTTTCTCTGCCGTAAACTTTCAGCTTTTGTTTGAAATATCCTGGATTTCCATCACTCATATAAAAGTCTTGTAATGTTGTACCGCCTGATTTTATTGCTTGAATAAGTATTTTTTTAATTGCTTCCACCAGTTTTTTCATTCGTTTCCTGGATAATCTTCCTGTTTTAATTGATGGTCTTATACCAGCAAGAAAGAGACTCTCTGATGCATAAATATTTCCAACACCCACAACAACTTGAGAGTTCATAATAAATTGCTTGATTGTCACTTTTCTTTTTCTTGATTTTTCCCATAAATATTTTTCGGAGAATTCATCACACAGTGGTTCGGGTCCAAGTTTCTGGAAAAGCCTATGTGATGAGGGATTGTGACTCCAAAAGAAAGCACCAAATTTTCTTGGATCGCGATATCTAAGCGAGATGCCATTTTTGAAGACTATGTCGAAATGATCATGTTTCATTGGAGGCTCATCACTTTTTATGATTCTTAGGCTTCCCGACATACCAAGATGGATAATTGCTGAACCATGATCCATTTCTAGTAAAATGTATTTTGCGCGTCTTTTTACGGATTGGACAACCTTGCCAAGGGGTTTTTTCTTGATATCGGATTCTATCATCCAGCGAAGTTTCGACACTCTGATGATCAATTTCTCTATTCTATTTCCAGTAACCCAGGGAGATATACCATTTTTCGTTGTCTCAACTTCAGGTAATTCGGGCATCTGAATATAGTATCTGGTCTTTAGATATATTGATAAATAGATTTATCAATATGGATGATCACTTTGTAAAGAATCAAATCTTATTTGATTTTTGCTTCTTTGTATAAGACGTGTTTACGAATTGTAGGATCGTATTTCTTGGTTTCCATCTTTTCAGGATGCACACGTTTATTTTTGTCAGTAGTGTAGAAATGTCCTGTTCCTGCGCTTGAAACCAATCGTATTTTTTCTCTCATTTGATTCGTCCTATTTTAGATACTCTGTCCATTCTGTCTGATATCACTTAGAACTTTTTCAAGTCCGTGCTTATCAATCAAGCGAAGGCCTTTTTTTGAAACCCTTAGCCTAACGTATCGATTCTCTTTCTCCAGCCAAAATCTCTTGTACTGAAGATTTGGCAGGAAACGACGCCTCGTTTTATTATGAGCATGCGAAACATTGTTTCCACTCATTGGACGTTTTCCAGTTACTTGACAGACTCTCGACATGATTTATCTCTTAGTATCAATGAATATTAGAAATTAATATAAACAGCGCAACTTTATACCAGTCTAGAACGCTCATATCAAGATTCTTTGATAAATTTTGCATGTTTTTTTATTTTTAGTTGTTGGATTATACGAAATTTAAACATAAATTAGTAAATTACTAATTTTACGAGATATTTTACTGGCAATTCATACCAACAAGCATATATGCTTTCACTCAAATAATTAAAATTAAGATAATTTATGAAAAATATTCTTTTAGGAGTAACTGGCAGTATTGCGGCTTACAAATCACCTGAAATAGTAAGAAATTTAAGGTCGGAAGGTTTTTCTGTCAGAGTGGTGCTAAGCGAGAGTGCTAAGGAGTTTGTGACTGAGACAACACTTCAAGCGGTTTCGTCTTACCCAGTAAGATCTTCACTCTGGGACGCTGAAGCAGAGGCTGCAATGAGTCATATTGAATTGGCCAGGTGGGCGGATTGCATTTTGATAGCTCCAGCGACAGCAAACTTTCTATCACAGTTATCATATGGATCCGCAAATGACTTACTGACAACATTGTGCTTAGCGACAAGATCTAAAATTTTTGTCTCCCCAGCAATGAATTCAGTTATGTGGGAAAACAAGGCAGTGCAAGAAAATAAGGCAACATTAGTTTCTCGTGGAATAAATATTATTGAGCCTGACTATGGTGATCAAGCATGCGGGGAAGTTGGTGTGGGAAGAATGCCGAATCCTGATGTTATAGCAGGCATTATTAAAGAAAATTTTTCAGAAAATTCTTCCTTGCTCCAAGGTAAGAGGGTTTTAATAACAGCAGGACCAACGAGAGAGCCAATTGATCCAATAAGATTTATCTCTAACAGAAGCTCAGGAAAAATGGGCTATGCATTAGCATCAGCATTCAATGCTGCAGGGTGTAATGTGAAGATAATCAGTGGGCCATCATCTTTACCTTTTCCAGACGCATGCGATGTAGTTAAGATTGAAACAGCCCAAGAAATGTATCATGAGGTTCACAAAAGTCTCAAAGGTATAGATATTTTTGTATCGGCAGCAGCAGTCTCAGACTACTCCAGTGAGAAAGTAGATGAGCATAAAATAAAAAAGAATGACGAAAAAATGTCATTACGTTTAATTAAATCACCAGATATTTTGTCATCCGTCACCAGCCTTCGATCACATCCATTCTGTGTTGGATTTGCAGCCGAGACAGACAATATAGAAGTCTATGCCAAAGAAAAACTCATAAAGAAAGAACTGGATATGATCATTGCTAATAAAGTAGGATCAAATTTAGGCTTTGATTCAGATGAGAATTCAGTTCTTGTTCTTTGGAATGGTGGAAGCAAACGTTATAAGAAGCAGCTAAAAATTAGCCTCGCCAAACAATTAGTCCAATTAATTTCGAAGAGATATATGACAAATAGCGAAATAAATAAAAAACCATCTAATGTTAGCTCTATTTATCAATCATAAGTGAAAGTTTTGAGGTCCATCGAACTAAAAATACTAGATCCAAAGATTGGAAAATCTATTCCACTGCCGCAAATTGCCACAGAAGGTTCAGCGGGAATGGATATGCGTGCTTGTATTGACTCAGAATTAACAGTTTCTCCTGGAGACACTGTTCTGGTTCCAACCGGCATAGCCATTCATATCGCTGATAATAATCTTGCAGCTGTTCTATTGCCAAGATCTGGTCTTGGTCATAAACATGGACTTGTGCTTGGTAATTTAACGGGTTTAATCGATTCGGATTATCAGGGACAAATATTTATATCTTGTTGGAACAGAGGAGAAAAAGCATACAAGATCAATCCCGGAGACCGTATTGCTCAAATGGTTTTTATTCCGGTAGAGCAAGTTAAGTTTGAAGTAGTGGACGATTTTAAAGAGAGTGACAGAGGGGAAGGAGGGTTTGGCCACTCAGGCAAATCATAAAAAACCCTTAAATCAGAGTGAACTGTATTTAGAGTGATACTCAATCAGGTTGGGTAAATGTGATTTAAGATTCTCATCTTCTTTGATGAAAAAAATTAGATCCTCAAGACTGGCAATAGACATAACAGGAGAATTTAACTCTTGTTCGAGTTCACTGGTAGCTGAGATTTTTGATTTACCTCTTTCTTGTCTGTCCATTGAGATAACCAAGCCCGCTACTGACGCACCTTCAGAAATAATCAGGTCGTAAGCCTCTCTAACTGCTGTGCCTGCAGTTATTACATCATCAATTATCAGTACTTTACCCTTTAAATTGGCGCCTACCACACAACCACCTTCGCCGTGAGTCTTCGATTCTTTTCGGTTGAACGCAAAAGGTTTATCTATATCGTATTTATCTGAAAGCGCTGATGCTGTTGCCGATGCCAAAGTAATTCCCTTGTATGCTGGCCCAAAAAGCATATCAAATTCTATATTTGATGATACGATGGTATCAGCATAATGGCGACCGAGTTGTGCTATTGCTTTACCTGTATTGAATAAACCTGCATTGAAAAAATAAGGACTTTTTCTTCCAGACTTTAATGTGAACTCGCCAAATTGAAGCACATTTGAATCTATGGCCAGTCTTAGAAAGTTTGTTTTTGTCTCTTTCATTACAATTAGACTATTATAAAAATTTTAGTTTGAACACACTAAATATAAGTCAGTATCATATATTTATTTTTTTCGTGTTGTTAGCATGATTTATAATAAAATAAAAAAGGAACACTCTTGTTAAAAATTATAAGTTTAAATGCAAATGGTATAAGGGCAGCAGCTAGAAAAGGCTTATACAGTTGGTTAAAACAAAAAAATGCTGATGTTGTTTGTATTCAAGAAACAAAAGCACAAGAGTATCAGTTGCTTGATGATTGTTTTCGTCCAGAAGGTTATTTTTGCTACTACAATGATGCGCTAAAAAAAGGTTACAGTGGCGTCGCTATTTACACTCGATTCAAGCCAAAAAAAATTATTTATGGAATAGGATTAAAAGATTTTGATGAGGAAGGAAGATACCTTGAGGTTCGTTTAGATCACATAAATGTTGTATCCGTATACTTGCCATCAGGATCTTCAGGAGACATTAGGCAAGATTTCAAAATACGCTGTCTAAAAAAATTTGAAGAACATTTAAAAAAATTAAGAAGGCGCCACTCTGAATACATTCTCTGCGGAGATTGGAATATTGCTCACCATGAGATTGATCTCAAGAATTGGCGTGCAAATCGGAAGCACTCAGGGTTTTTGCCTGAGGAGAGAGAATGGCTCACTCATATATTTAATAATTTAGATTTTTCTGATGCCTTCAGACTTGATAATAAAGAATCTGATCAGTATACCTGGTGGTCAAATCGAGGACGTGCATGGGACAATAACGTTGGTTGGCGTATTGATTATCAGATAATAACACCAGGTCTGAATGATAAGGTGCTTTCATCTGAAATATATAAGGATGAACGTTTTTCAGATCATGCCCCCCTAATCATTAATTATGATTGGAATAAATAGTTTGATATCAGTTAATACTAAAGAAAAATCTACTGGAAAAAAAAGTTGGAAATTTTATTTCCAAAAAAAAATATTAACGATATTTTTACTTGGATTTTCAGCAGGATTGCCTTTTCCATTGGTTTATTCAACCTTGACTGGCTGGTTAGAAGAGGCAGATATTGAGAGAAGTACAATCAGTACCTTTGCCTGGCTAGGTTTTGCTTATAGTTTTAAATTCCTTTGGTCGCCATTGGTTGATTCTCTAAAAATTCCAATTTTAGGAGATAAGCTCGGAAGGAGGCGTTCCTGGTTATTGCTTTCGCAGTTAGGTCTTGCATTCTCATTATTCTGTTTATCGAGTATCGATCCCAAATATGCAATAAGCGCGTTTACATTTGTTGCTGTTGCCGTTGCTTTATTGTCAGCAACTCAGGATATTGCGTTAGACGCATATAGAATCGAAATTGCGGAAGACAGAATGCAAGGATTGTTAGCTGCTGCATATCAATATGGATATCGTGTTGCCATTGCCTTTGGGACTGCTGGAGCACTTTTCTTTGCAGAGTATAGCTCATGGTCTATGAGTTATAAGATTATGTCTCTCATGATGTTTGTTGGAGTTTGTACAACGCTTCTCTCTAATGAACCTGAGATAGGAAGCCAAGAAAAAAAGTTAAATAAAACAGATATTTTAAAATTTAAAGACTGGATAATACTGTCAGTCATTGATCCTTTTAGAGATTTCTTCAATCGTTATAAGAGTCAAGCCCTTGTAATAGTATTATTTATTTCATGTTTTAGAATCAGTGATTATGTTCTTGGAATCCTAGCGACACCTTTTCTACTGGATATCGGTTTCTCAAAATCAGAAATAGCGAGTGTTGCAAAAATATATGGTTTATGGATTTCACTGATAGGGACGGCATTTGGAGCCACTGCTATATTAAAATTTGGTCTTCCAAAGTGCATAATTGCAGCGACCATTCTAATTGCCTCTACGAATCTCTTTTTTGTCGGTCTAACAATTTCAGGCCCAAGTATTTCTATGCTGACCGCAGCAATTAGTGCAGATAATTTTACTATGGGTTTTGCTGGTACAGTGTTCATAGCATATCTCTCCAGTCTCACAAATCTTAGATATACTGCTACACAATATGCTCTGTTCACTTCAATCAGTACTTTCCTCGGAAAATTTTTAGCCGGATTTTCTGGCAACATTCAGGAGTATATAGGATGGCAAGGGTTCTTTTTTTATGCAGTATTCCTAGGAATACCAGCTATTCTTCTCTCTTTCATCGCTGCAAAATACTATAAGAATGAGAATGCAAAAAAATAAATATATTGAAATTGACGTAATTGGTCTTTCAGATCTAAAAGTAAATAGTTGTAAAGAATTTAGTTACGGAGAGGGTGATTGGCCATTAAGAGGATTTGTTGCTCATTATAATCAAGATATTTTTGCCTATCATAATCGATGTCCGCATGCTGGACATCAACTTAATTGGCAGGCCAATGACTTCTTAACTTCAGAAAAAAACAATATCGTGTGTTCTTCGCATGGAGCAATTTTTGATATATTAACTGGAAAATGCATTGCTGGGCCGTGTCTTGGGGATAAGTTAAAAAAATTTAGATGTTTTCTGAGAGATCAAAGAGTAATTGTAAGGATTCCATCGCATTATCTTTAAGAAATCTTTGTTAAGACCCAATCCCAAATAGAATGCCCTTTATGCAGACCTTTTTTCTCAAATTTAGTGGAAGGCCTGTCTAACTTTATTTTGCCCTTATGTTTAACATGAGTACTGACTATAAAATTAGTATTTTTTTCTAATATGTCAGTAATATGTTCTGCATAGTTATTCCAGTCTGTTGCGATGTGAAGTTGACCATTTTTTTTTAATTTACTCGCACATAGATCAAGAAAATCTTTCTGAATAAGTCGACGCTTATGGTGTCTTTTTTTTGGCCATGGGTCTGGAAAATATATGTTGATTCTCTCAAGTGATTTATGAACTATTTGTGCCACTAACACATCACGAGCATCTCCAGAGCAAATTTTAATATTATTGATTTGCTTCTTCTTTGCCTTAATTAAACAACTGCCAATACCTGAGTCATACACTTCTATACCAAAATAGTTTTTATTGGGATTGCATTCAGCGTTGGCGATTAGGGCTTCACCATCACCGAAACCAATTTCAAGATGAACAGGGTAATCATTGTGAAATAGTGAGTAGAAATTTAATTTTTTTTTTGAGAAGTCCACTCCGTACTCAGACCATAATTGTTCTATGGCAGAATGTTGTCCAGATGTTGTTCTGCCAGTTCTTCTTACGAAACTTTTTATTGTTCTCACTTATTTTGACCAGGCCTTTATAAAACCTATCATTGCTATGGCTGATAAAGTGATCCCTATTGAGGTGTTCGGGCCAAATAAAGCGAGAAGTATTCCAGATATAAATAAAGTAGCCCCAACTCCCAAGAAGAAAAATTGTTCTTTTTGTCGAATAAATTGTTTTTTTAATTCGGCAATATTTTGTCTATTCTCATTTTCTATTTCAGCTTGAGATGAAAATCGTTTTATTATTTTTGGAAAATCTCTCGCGGTTTGTCTTAATAACGGAAGATTTTTTCTGAAGTCAGAAGCTACCGATTTAAATCCAATTTGTTCATTCATCCACTCTTTCAATACTGGATATGCTGTCTTCCATAAATCCAATTCCGGATATAATTGACGACCGAGACCTTCGATATTAAACAATGTTTTTTGAAGTAATATAAGTTGAGGTTGAACCTCCATATTAAATTGTCTGGCTGTGTTGAACAAACTGATTAAAACATTGGCAAAGGATATATCTGAGAGAGGTTTATTGAAGATTGGCTCACAAACGGTTCTTATCGCTATCTCAAACTCATCAACCCTGGTCTCACTGGGAACCCATCCAGAATCTATATGTAATTGAGCGATTTTATTATAATCACCTTCAAAAAAAGCCAGAAAATTCTCAGCTAGATAGTACTGATCATCTTTAGTGAGTGTTCCTATTATACCGAAGTCAACAGCGGCATATTTAGGGGAGTCAGGATCCTCAATCTGTACAAAAATATTACCAGGATGCATATCAGCATGAAAAAAATTGTGCCTGAACACTTGCGTAAAAAATATTTCAACACCATTTTCAGCGAGTGCTTTTATATTGGTTTTTTGTTTTTTTAAAGTATCAATATCTCTAATGGGTGTTCCATATATCCTTTCTTGAACAAGAATATTTGTTCTACAATAGTCCCAGTAAATCTCAGGAACATATAGCATTTCGGATTTTGAAAAGTTTTTCTTCAATCTTGCTGCATTAGCTGCTTCTCTTTTGAGATTAAGCTCATTGATTATTGTTTTCTCATACTCTTTCACTATCTCAGTTGGCTTGACTTGTTCACTCTCACTCCAAAAGTTTTCGAGTGATCGAGCGATAATATAAAGCGCAGAAATGTCTTTTTCGATTTGAACCTGAATGTCCGGTCTAAGAATTTTTATAATGACGTTCTTGCCATCAGAGAGTTTTGCGCTGTGCACCTGAGCTATTGATGCGGCAGCCAATGGTTCATCATCGATTTTTTTAAATATTTGATCAATAGATTTATCATATGCCGTATTTAATATTTCTAGTGCTTGTGATTTTGAAAATGGGGTGACTTGATCTTGAAGCTTGGCAAGTTCATCAGCGATTTCTTCCGGGAGAAGATCGCGGCGAGTGGATACGACTTGTCCAAATTTAACAAAGATAGGCCCTAATTCTTCTAATGCTCTTCGAATTCGTTCTCCTAGTGAAGAATTTTTGCTAATTTTTCTTGGTAGTAATATAAAAAAATATTTAAATGATTTTAGTACTGGCACTTTGTCTAAAAGCTCATCGAGACGGTAACCAACTAGGATTCTCTGAATGGTTATGAGCCTCAAAATATTTTTACTGATTGACATAATCTTATTCTATCTTTGAAATTCATTTATTTTTTTTTCAAGACGTTCGATATCGTCTCGAATTTTTGAAACTTCTTTTGAGAAAATATTAAATTCATATTTGCTAGGCATTAACTTAATTTCCTCTTGGAGGTATTCCTTAATGTTCTCCTGGAGAATATCTGTGGTGTTATTTAACCAGTCGCCAGTTTTTTTTGAGACTGTGACAATATTATTCGCCATTATATCTCCGACAAAGTGAGATAACTCCTCCTCAATATCAGGATTTATCATTGCGAAAAGTTTTTGAAACTTTTGTGCAACTGCTACATCTCCATTAATACTGATAGTTCCATCTCTTAGTGCATCAGAAGAATTGTTTCTAAGTAGTTTGGCAAAGCTAATTAGTGACCCTGATATTTGAACGTCATAATTTTCCGTGATTGTATGAGGATTAAGCTCATTTGAATTCATAATGACATTAAAAAAGCGAGAGGTGTTTTTGATGTGAATAGACAGTATTTTTCCTTCAAGCTGATCACTTATTTTTTTTGCCGATGTTCTTGTTGCTATCTGACTATTTATTTTAATAAGAATACTTTTCGAGATTTTTAATTTATCAATCATCAGAACTTATAGCCTTCGTGTAAGGCTACGATTCCTCCAGTTAAGTTTGTATATCGACATCTCTCAAATTTTGCTTTTTCCATCATAGTCATTAATGTTTTTTGGTCAGGATGAACTCTGATTGATTCTGCTAAATATTTATAGCTATCCTCATCTTTAGCAACCAGCTTCCCTAAAAAAGGAAGCACCTTAAATGAATACAAATCATAAGTGGGTTTCAAAATATTCATTGGCTTAGAAAACTCGAGGATCAATAATTTACCGCCTGGTTTTAAAGTTCGGTATATAGATTTTAGAGCTTTCTGCTTATCGGTAATATTTCGAAGCCCAAAGGCAATTGTAACGATATCAAATGTATTCTCATTAAATGATAAATTTTCACCATCCAATTGAACAATTGATAAATTATTTGAGACACCATAATTTACTAACCTTGCTCTGCCTTCATTTAGCATTGAAAAATTTATATCTGCCAATATTACTTGACCCTCATCACCAACTTGAGAAGAAAAAATTTTAGCAAGATCGCCAGTTCCGCCTGCCAAATCAAGTACTTTATGACCATATTTTGCTGATGCTCTCTCTACAGTGAACCTCTTCCATAATCTATGCATACCCATTGACATGAGATCATTCATCAAGTCATATCGACTTGAAACAGAGTCAAAAACGTCTTTTACATAATCTGCCTTTTTTTCCTTAGGGACTGTCTTGTAACCAAAATGAGTTTCTTTATTATCCATATCAACGCTAATTTTTTTATTCTGGAGTATATCCAGAAGCTTTAACTTGGTCGAGGTAAGCCTGCCAATATTTATTTTTATTATGACCTAACTCATTAAGATATTTCCAAGTATAAATTCCAGAATCATGCCCGTCATCGAATATTAGTTTGATTGCATAATTTCCTATAGGCTGAACTTCATTGATCATGACGTTTTGTTTGTTTAGTTGGAGTATTGATTGCCCTGGTCCATGGCCTTTAACTTCAGCAGACTGAGAATGCACCCTGAGAAACTCAAAAGAAAATTCATATCTTGTATTATCAGGATAGACTAGTAACAAGGTCCGATCTTTCTTGCGAACCGTTATTTCGGAAGGGACCTTATCCATATCTAACTGTTGTCTTATTAGAGTATATAGCGACTTAGATCTTCATCTTTGGAGAGTTCAACTAAGTGATCATCTACATACTTTTTATCAATTTTTATATTGCTTCCATCGATTTCTGATGCTTCGAATGATACAGTTTCTAATAATCGCTCCATGACAGTGTGCAGTCTTCTAGCACCAATATTTTCCGTATTTTCATTTACATGATATGCAACTTCGGCAAGCCTTTGGACGCCATCCTTTGTAAATTTAAGATTTACACCTTCTGTCTTAATCAGAGCAGTATATTGCGTTGTAAGAGAGGCATTTGGTTCTGTGAGAATTTTAACGAAATCTTCAGTTTTGAGTGATTTAAGCTCTACTCTAATTGGAAATCGACCTTGCAATTCTGGTATCAGATCTGATGGTTTTGAGACATGAAAAGCTCCTGATGCAATAAAAAGTATGTGATCTGTTTTAACCATACCGTATTTGGTATTAACTGTTGAACCCTCTATGAGTGGAAGAAGGTCTCTCTGAACACCCTCTCTGGATACATCTGCACCGATACCCTCAGATCTTCTTGCAATTTTGTCAATTTCATCAATAAAGACGATTCCTTGTTGCTCTACCGCATCTATTGCCTGAGATTTAAGCTTTTCTTCATCGAGCATCTTAGCTGCTTCCTCATTGGTGAGCATTTTCATTGCATCTTGGACTTTTAGTTTGCGAGTTTTTGTTTTGCTATTAGATAAATTCTGAAACATTCCTTGTAATTGATTGGTCATTTCTTCCATACCAGGAGGCGCCATTATCTCTATTCCAACCGGAGTTGCTTGTATCTCTATTTCGATCTCTTTTTCATCAAGTTTTCCTTCTCTCAACATCTTTCGAAATTTTTGGCGTGTATCATTCATGGATGAATCATTTTGTCCATTCTTACTCTCCAGTCCTGGTGATGGGGGAAGTAATGCATCAAGAACCCTCTCTTCAGCTGCATCTTCAGCACGATGTTTTACTTTTTCCATTTCAGCTTCACGGGTAATTTTTACTGCTACATCCACGAGGTCTCTTATAATGCTATCAACCTCTCTACCAACATAACCAACCTCAGTGAACTTTGTTGCTTCAACCTTTATAAATGGTGCTTTTGCTAACCTGGCAAGTCTTCTAGAGATCTCTGTTTTTCCAATTCCTGTTGCACCAATCATGAGTATATTTTTTGGAGTAATTTCTCCTCTCAGAGGTTCGTCCACATTCGATCTTCTCCATCTGTTTCTCAATGCAATAGCAACGGCACGTTTGGCTTCGTCTTGACCGATTATATGATTATCAAGCTCCTGAACAATTTCTCTTGGTGTCATCTGAGACATAGTTTATTCCGCCTACTTATTTTTTTGTTAATTCTTCAATGATGATGTTGTTATTTGTGTAAACACAAATTTCGCTAGCGATATTTAGTGCTTCTACTGCAATAGTTTTTGCGTCTAATTTGGTATTTTTCATAAGCGCAAGTGCTGAAGCCTGTGCAAAAGCGCCACCAGATCCAATTGCCATAATGTCATTTTCTGGTTCTATAACATCTCCATTGCCAGATATTATTAATGATGAGTCTTGATCTGCAACACATAACAATGCTTCCAGTCTTCTTAGTCGACGATCTGTTCTCCATTCTTTTGCTAGCTCAATTGCTGCTCTTGTAAGATTTCCATACTGCTCAATTTTTCCTTCAAATAACTCAAACAAGGTAAAAGCATCGGCCGTGCCTCCTGCAAAACCAGCTATAACCTTGCCTGATGCAAGGGTTCTCACTTTTCTGGCATTTCCTTTCATTACGGTATTTCCAAGACTGACTTGGCCGTCACCTGCAATCGCAACTTTATTATTTCTTCTTACAGATACAATTGTTGTGCCTCTATATTGTTCCATTAAACTCCTCAATCGATAGAAAACTCTATCGTCTTTTCAATTTACCCTTTTCGTTTATTTTTAGCCCTAGGGTGTGTTTGATCGTATATTTGGGCGAGGTGCTGAAAATCAAGGTGTGTATATATTTGGGTAGTGCTTATATTGGCATGACCAAGCAATTCTTGGACACCTCTGAGGTCTTGACTGGATTCAAGAAGATGAGTTGCAAATGAATGCCTTAACATATGAGGGTAAACTTTTACTGATAGGTTTTGTTTTTTTGCCCAATAATTCAGTCTCGATTGGATTGATCTAGCTTTGAGCCTCTCGCCTCGAATGCTTATGAAGAGCGCTTTGCTATCGGACTTGATCTCGTTATTTCTTGATTTTAACCATGATTTGATTGCATCTATTGCAAATTTTCCAACCGGAATTATCCTCTGCTTATTCCCTTTTCCAGTAACAATTACAGTGGCATCACTCAAATCTATATCAGTGGTATTGAGATTAACAAGCTCTGAGAGCCTGAGCCCGGATGAGTACATTAACTCTAAAATTGCCCTGTCTCTGTCTGGGATAAAACCGCTTTCCTTAATATCGAGTAACCTCATCATCATATCTGTGTCAAGATTCTCAGGTAACCTAATTTTGGCTTTAGGTGCCCGAACATTTTGAGCGGGATTATTTTTGATCTTTTTTTCTTTAACTAAATAACGAAAAAAAGACCTCAATGAGGATAAGTTTCTTTGAATGGATTTTGGACTAACACCAGATCTGAATCTTGAGGCACTATAAGAGCGAATATGTTCGCTATCTATTCTATCCCAGGAAGATATTTTGTTTTTCTTGCAAAAAGAAATAAATACATTCAAATCTTTTTGATAATTTTTACATGTGTACTCGGATAGTCTCCTTTCTACTTCGAGGTATCTTATATAACGATCAGTCCACTCCTTTTGTTCATCTGAAAGCATGGATGTCAAATTGATTTTAGTTGATAAGATTTAAGAGATTGAGAGATTAGTTGTCCAATTACTTTAAGATAATCCATACTCATATCTGGATTGAATCGGTTTTCATCGTCACTGCTTATTGCTAGAAAGCCCAATTTTTGTTTTATGCCCAGAGGTATCAGTGCACAAGATTTTACCTCATTTGGCTGATTGAACAGTAATTCAAGCTGCTCGTCTTTTAACTTATTACAACGGGGTAAATTGTTATCAATAAATGACTTGAATGGTTTTAATAAATCATGAGTTTTTTCGTAGAATAGAATGTCTTTATTTTTTAATTTAATGTCATTATAAAACAAGAAAGTACACTCCCTGACATCAAATTCTTCAACTAAATCCTTACAAGATATGCTAATCGTATCTTCAAAATTTTTGGAATGAATAAGTTTGTATGCGAATTCATAAATTTTATGTATAAGATTTTGGTTTGATGATGCATTTTGTATGAGTTCGTTAAGCTTATTTTTTAAGTCTCTATTTTCTTCTCTGAGAATATCAATTTGTCGTTCAACAAGAGATACACTTCCTTTTTTTGAGTGAGGTATTTCTAAGTTGGCTAATATATCTGGTTTATCTAGGAAGAAATCTAGATTCTTTTCTAAATATTCTTTTACATTTTTTTCACTTATCGTATTTTTTTTTGACATTTATCTTTCCTGGGCTCGTGAAATTACTCAATGATATATTTTTCTTCCTTGAGGCTATCAATTATGCCATTTCTGGGATCCGGGTATATGAGATTATCAATTAATTCATTATTCATTCTGGCTGTATCAAGACGTCTTGATTCTTTCATGAAAGACAGCCTTGTTTCTTCCCATGTTTTGATTGCTTCCGAGGTTTTTATCTCTTTAGGTTTATTGATACCAGAATATTCACAAACAGACTTATAAAACCATGTCTGACTTTTATGGCATCCATCTGAAATATTATAAATTTTACTCAGATTTTTCTTTTTCAGTGCATTGATACAGCAACTTACAAGATCTGAAATATGAATTCGATTACCTGGCTTGGCCTCTGATTCACTAATGACAGTAAAATTTTTATTCAACCTATTTATGCCTAATCTTTTTGGCCCATAGATGCCTGAAACTCTGAGTATTACAAGTCTAACATTGTTTTTGTCGCACCATTTTTCAAGAAAGACTTCTGCCTCAACTCTTTTTTTTGCCCTTTGAGTTTGAGGATTTGTTTCAATTAACTCATCAGTGAGTTTACCTGATCGGTCTCCATATACCCCGCTGGTACTCAAGTAGACAAATCTAATTGGTTTAGTATTGAGGCTATTTACAAAATTTTGCAATCTAAGATCCAAAGTCTGATCTTTGTTTGGTGGAATGGTGTAAAGAACAGAAAAAGGATCAACAGTTTTTATCTTATTGCTATTAGAATCTAAATTTATTTTTTGGATTTTGAATTGTATGTCTTGATCGAAATTGCGACTTACAAGACACGTGTCACTTTTTGAAAGTTCTTCAGCAACCCTCAATCCCGTGTAACCAGCTCCAGCAATTATAAAATTCATCAATAATCTCTAGTCATCTTCTCTTGATTTGGCTCTGATTGATTTTCTGTATGTTTCACATGCAGAGTCAATCTTGCCAAAATGAAAAAGGATTTCACCTAAAACAAAATAATTTCTGTCATTAGGCTCTATTTCAATTGCTCTTTCAATGCATTCTTTCGCCTCTTCCCACCTTTGATCTTTTATTAATATTTCGGCATGTATTCTCATTAATTTTGAATTATTTTCATATCGTTTCTGCCACTGAGATATTTTTTTTATAACTTTTTCAGGCTGATCTTGATTGAGGCTTATGAAGTTATATATGAGAATTTCATCGAATGTTTTCTTCAAAAAATTTAATAATGTTTTTTCAGCGACATCATTTTCATTCAATTCTTTTAATTTTTTGCAATAGGTATCTACGAGATAAGAACTCTCTTTCACTGAATTGGATGCTCCTTTCCATATTTTCTTGAGCAGATCAAAGTTTTTTGCATCCTTAATAAGTTCAGCAATTGATATCAGCTCTAATTCAATAAGTTTTTCTTCTTTACTGCGATTTAAGGATTTGAGTAATGCGAGATTATTTTCAAGTTGCTCCCATTCTGAGAATTTTATCTGCATGTCCGCGAGGAGTTCAGCTGCGATTGTATTATCTGGTTCTATTTCGTTTATTTTTTCAAGCGTCGCTTTTGCATTCTCGTAATCCGATGATTTTAATTGTGTATTGGCCTGAATTAAAAGGATATGTGTTTCTGCGCGACTGAGTTTTTCGTAGGCTTTTTTTATCCACTCGTCTCTTTCTTTATATTTACCTTGAGAATCATATGCCTGAATTATTTGGGTGTATGCAAGAATTGGATTATCACAGAATGGTAAAGCTTTTAGGGCACTTCTTTGGGCATCATGATAGTCACCTTTAGACATTGCTAAAATGCTATTTTCAAGGAGCTTATTTGATTTATCACGTTTCGAATTTTTTGCTTTATTTAGGAGAAAACTGGGAGCACTGAGGACTTTAGACAATACGTAGATCAAAATCAAAAATGCACTAAAACACAATAAAAAAAATATTAAAGATATATCTATAACGAAATCTTTATAATAAATTGAGATATGTCCGGGAAAATCAATCAAATTTTGAGCCAGTAAAGCACCCAAAAGTATTGTTAAAATAATATAAAATCCAAATTTCATTTAATCTTTTGTTCTCTCTTCAATAAGTAGTTGATAATCCTCGATCATGTTAATTATTTCTGGCAGATTCTTCATTTGACCCGCCCTATAATTTGATTGGTCTTGAAGCTTTTCTAACATTAAAGCGACTTTCTTATCTCTACTGTCAAAATGAATTTCTAGCCATTTTATGGCTTGATCAATTGAGATCTCATATAAGATCCAACGATTAATCTCTAATGATTGTTTTGCATCAAAGAGTAATTGTTGAAGATGACGAGTGATAATTTCTTCTGAAATTTTTATATTCTGGTCATATTGATCTAATTTCTTCACAGAAATCATTTCACTCAACGAGCTGGATAACGATCCCCATATCTCTTTATAAATTGATGTTGATTGATCATCATTTTGCATGGATGGCTGCTGCAATTCTTTTCTTTGCAAAAAAACAGCATCTTCAATAAATTGACTAATGTCAGCAATTAATTGATCTTTATTTTTTATTGATCCGGCTATTTGGTTTTCAATTTCCGATTCTATTGTTTTTTTTATTTTCATGGCTTCTTGATCATCAAAATTCACCATCAGATCGAGTGCTTGTTGAAGTGTCGCAATGATAAAAACACTGTTCATAGTAAATTGATCATGTAAATTTGCTATTTTCAGTAGATATTTAACTTCATCAACTAACCATATTTCTGTTCTATTATTGGGGCTTGATGAGCGATCTAGATTTTTTATTGAGATAATTTCTCGCTCGATAAACAATTGTTTCTTTTCAATATCCTCAAGTCTTTCGTTTAACTCATTGTCAATGACGCTCAACTTTTTGATGTTTGTGTTTAGAAGATTTTCATATTTAGCTCTTATTTCACCTTCGATATCATCCTGAAATACGAAGTTTTTCTGAAAATAGATATAAAGGGTAACTGCACCTATGATAGAAAAAACAAAAAATACAGCAATAATTACTGGGAGTCTTGATGGATCTTTTTTCTTTTCTTTATGTTTGATTTCTTCTTCCAATTTCAGTTTCCTTTGGCTAGAGCATCCAAAATCGCCTGGTTCCTCGGATCAAAAGTAACTATACATCTCGCATTACTTATCTTGCTCCTTATTGCATCAGCTATTCTCTGGCTGGGGATAATAAATGTTGGCATCTTATTCATATTGACATCATTCTCTTTCATAATTGAAAAGAAATTTTCGAATACCTCACAGCTTAATATAACGATATAAGCAAAACTATTTTGTTTAAATTTCTTTTTTATTTCTAAAATTTTCTTGTTGTTATGTTGAGCCTTGGTTTTTTGATAAACAATAAGATTTTGCACGTTCGCCCCTCTGTCAAGAAGCTCCAATTCAAGTTTATCTCTTCCAGTCTTGCCACGAATAATGGTGATGCATTTATTTTTAACATTTTTTAAGAGCTTACCTTTCAGGAGACCTTCACTACTGAATTCTGTTGATGGTGAGAAATTTACTTTGAGTCCCAATTTTTCAATCCATGATTTCGTGGTTGGACCAATTGCAACAATTTGTGAGTTCTGGAGCTCAAGATATTCATGACTTATCTCAACAGCATTTTTACTGATGAAGATAAATATGTCACTTTTCGATAACGCCGCAACGCTTTGTTTTATTTTATTTGAAGAGAAGGGCGATATTTCTAGTATTGGAAATACGTATGGAGCTTTATCCTGATCTCTTAATATCTCAATTAACTTACTGCAATGTTTTTCTGAGCGTGTTATTAGTATTTCTTGCTGGTTTGATTTTGGAGGTATCATTTATCTGGCTAATTTTAATATCTCAATAGCACCAATTTGTTTTAAACGATCTGCTAGCTCTAATCCCAGTTCCTCAGCATTATTTGCAGAACCAGTTACTGTATCTCTAGCCTCGACAGAACCATCGGGAGAAATAACAATACTCTCTAGTCTGCATTTTCCATTTGCATAAGTAGCATAAGATCCAATTGGTGAATGACAGTCAGCAAACAATGCGCTATTGACTGACCGCTCACAATTAGTGGTAACTTCAGTTTCAAAATCATTTATCTTGCTGACTATATCTATGATCTCTTCTTTTTGCCTAAGGCATTCTATACCGATAACCCCTTGAGCTGCAGCTGGAACCATCTCCGCTGTTGAGAAAGTTTGAGAAATCTCGCCAGATAATTCAAGTCTATCTAATCCTGCTTTAGCAAGAATGATAGCATCGTAATCTCCAGATTCTAACTTATCGATTCTCGTGTTCACATTGCCTCTTAGGTTTTTTACCCTTAGATCAGGTCGAAGTTTTAATATTTGTGACTGTCTTCTCAAACTTGAGCTACCAACCAAGGATCCTGATTCTAGTTCAGCTAGTTTTAATTTTTTTTTAGATACTAGACAATCAAATGGTGACTCGCGTTTAAGCACCGCAGCTATGAAAAATTCTTCTTGCAGTAGAACTGGCAAATCTTTCATCGAATGAACTGCAATATCTGCTTTTTTTTGCAGAATTGCATATTCAAGCTCTTTTATAAATAGACCTTTTCCTCCAATTTTTTGAAGATTTTGATCGAGAATTTGGTCGCCTTTCGTACTGAGGGGAAGTAATTCCACATCCTCTATTTCTGGGAGTTTTTTCAGTAAATTGGAAACGTGATTGGCTTGCCATAGAGCAAGCTTACTCTTTCTCGTTGCTATTCGAATTATCAATCTGGCCTCCAAAAAATACCATATTACTGAATAATATTGTTTTTCCGATAATCATTCATAATGCTAATTATTTGAGTCTAAGTATTTTTCTTTTTAGTCAATCAATCAAATTAGCGATTACAGTGTTTCTATTTATTTTTATCCAATTGTTTTTCCAGTTCTTCTAGTTTCTCTCGGGTCCTTTTGAGTACCTGTTCTTGTATTTCAAATTCCTCTCTAGTTACAAGATCAAGATTTTTGATTTGCGATTCTATAAGTGACTGAATATTCTGCTGGAGATCACCTTTGATGGCTTCGAGGTCATCTGGTAAATTTTCAGTAATTTTCTTTTTTATATTTTTTAAATAATTCTGCATATGCCTATCCTCTTTTAAGAAAGCATTATTACAAATATTATTCTACTAGATTTTTTAGGTCGTGACTGATTATTCAGAGCTGTGACAGATAAGAATCGAGTCTATCTGTATTCATTACAAAATTCTTTTTTAAATTTTCAGAATTTTTTTTTACGTCTTCTAGATTAACTGCATCACCGACCTGAACAATGCCAACCATTGCCATCATCAGATGCGGATCACATTGGTAAACATAAACTCCCTCAGTTTCTAATTTGACACTGAAGTTTTCATTCATGAGACCCTTCCAGCCATCAGAGCCCGCGGGCGTCATATTAGGAATAGTTGCTGAGTTATGAGCTAAGTCTGTCACTTCAAAGTTTAGCGTGTCTCCTGGCGAAACTTTAATAACTGCTGGATCAAAAACCATGGTTCCAGTTGGACCAACATTTAGCATCCTAATGGTATGTTCTGAACCTGAAGAGAGTTCAACTTTTGCTAGTGGCGGAGGACTTACTGATTGTATTTCTGTTGATGTGTCCTCATCTTGAACAGTTTGTGTTAGCACTGAATTCTGTTCATTGAGTATACTGATCTGGCCAAATGGTTTAAGCCTTTCTTCAATGGATACAATCTTTCTAACACTTCTTTTTTTTACTAGGTCTTCAGTTTTTTGTAAGACAAATACAGTCATAAAGGTTATGAAGAGTGACGTCAGTAAAATCCATATCCATGGTCTGTATTCTGATTTTTTTTTGTTATTTGACAAGATTATTACCGTTTATAAAATTACGTGTTTGATCATTCCAAATTGCGCGTGCAATATATCAAGAAATTGATCAGAGTTAAACCAATTAGGAATTAAAATATTTTAAAAAATAAAATTGTTGGTTTCTTTTTTGTGTTATTTTAATTTTTGATCATTTTTTGACTGAGGAAATAATGATGAAGAAATTGCCTTTAATAGTTCTAATAAGTATTTTACTTGCTGTTCTCGGTTGTTCTGATAATTCAAATAGAACAGAAACAGAATTAGAAAATAAATTTGCCGATCTTGTATTAAAAAATGGGTTTATCGCTACTGTTGATCCTAATATAGGAAATGTGACAGCAATCGCGATAAATGACTACTTAATCACTGCAACCGGTGACGATCAGAAGATTGATGAATTTATTGGCGCTAATACAGAAGTTATTGATCTTGATGGACGTTTTGTTATGCCTGGTTTTATTGAGGGTCATGGACATTTTATGAGTTTAGGTAGATCAAAACAAATTCTAGATTTGAATGATGTTGACGGATGGGAAGAAATTGTATCAAAAGTTGCTGTAGAGGTTGATAAGTCTAAACCAGGAGAATGGATTTTTGGAAGAGGTTGGCATCAAGACAAATGGAGCAGCCTGCCTGATAATGCAATTGATGGTGTGCCCATCAATGATACTTTAAGCAAAGTATCCCCTCAAAATCCTGTCGTGCTTGGTCATGCAAGTGGCCATGCAGCGTTTTGGAATGATGCCGCGCTCGAAATTGCCGGAGTGGATGAAGATACGCCGGATCCAGATGGCGGTACAATCGTGAGGGACCTTACAGGCAAAGCAACCGGTTTAATGAGAGAGACAGCGCAAAGACTCATAAGCAAAGCACGAAATGAATATGAAGGTAGACTTACACCTCAGGAGACTGAATTAGATAATCGTGAGCGGGCAAAAATGGCTGCAGACGAAGCATTAAAATATGGTGTTACCTCTTTTCATGACGCCGGAGCAAGCTTTGAGACAATTGATTTTTTCAAACAATTAGAGAGTGAAGGAGAATTAGGCATTCGTCTTTATGTTATGGTCAGAAGAGAATCTAATGAAATTATGGATGCTGCGCTTCCTCAGTATAAAATGCTTCCTGAGGGCAATGACTTTCTTACGGTTAGATCGATAAAGCGACAAATAGATGGAGCATTGGGGGCCCATGGAGCATGGTTATTAGAACCTTATCTCGATCTTCCTGAGACTACCGGGCTAGTATTAGAAACAGTTGAAGATATTACAGGTACAGCCGAGGTCGCTGTTAAACATGGATTTCAAGTGAATACACACGCAATAGGCGATAGAGCTAACAGAGAAGTGTTGGACATTTATGAAGGTGTTTGGAGGGAGTTGGGTGTAGATGGAAAGGATTTGCGTTGGAGAATAGAACATGCTCAACACATTCATCCAGACGATATTCCAAGATTTGGTGAGTTAGGGGTTATTGCATCTGTGCAGGCGGTTCATGGTACTTCAGATGGACCCTGGATACCCAGTCGACTTGGAGATGAAAGAGCCAAGGATACCTCCCAGCCATGGAGAACACTGTTTGAGACGGGTGCGATTATTACAAATGGTACTGATGTTCCAGTAGAAAGAATAGATCCGATTGCTTCATATTATTCATCTGTAACGAGAAGAATGAATAATGGGGATGCCTTTTATCCCGAGCACATTATGACAAGACAAGAAGCTCTTGAGACATATACTATTAATGGCGCTTATTCGGCTTTTGAAGAGGATATCAAGGGCAGCTTAACACCAGGAAAATATGCAGATTTTATAGTGTTATCAAAGAATCTATTAACTGTAGACTATGAAGAGATTCCATCAGCTGAAGTTGAAATGACATTTGTTGGTGGTGAGTTGAAATATAAAAAATAACTGCCACGCAAATATTTAATAAAGATTTTGAGCCAATTAATATACAAAAATTACATTTCAGGGGAATTTAAATCATCTGATAATTTATTTGATGATATTAGTCCGTATGATGGATCAATAGTCGCAAGAGTTTCAGAGGCCAATAAAGCTGATGTTGACCTGGCTGTAAGATCTGCAAGAAAAGCCCTCAACGGGGTTTGGTCAGAGATGACTCTGGACTCAAGATGCGCCCTCATAAGTCGAGTTGCAGACGAAATTGATAATAGGTTTGATGATTTTGTTAGCGCTGAAATTGCCGATACTGGAAAGCCGCTAAATCAAGCAAAAACAATCGATATACCAAGAGGCGCAGAGAATTTTCGTTTCTTTTCAAATTATATTAAATCAATGGGCACTGAACTCTTTGATTCGCAAACTCATGACGGCGCAAAAATACTAAATTATTCGATTAGAAAACCCAAGGGCGTTATCGCTATTATTGCTCCATGGAATTTACCTCTTTTGTTGTTGACGTGGAAACTTGCGCCAGCACTTGCAGCAGGTAATTGTGTTATCGCAAAACCGTCTGAGGAGACACCAGGAAGTGCAACTTTATTAGCTGAAGTTTTTGACAAAGTAGGTTTTCCTGCTGGAGTTTTCAATCTATTGCATGGTTTTGGGCCAGCTTCAGTTGGCGAGTATTTGACTAAACATTCAGGAATAGACGCAATTACATTTACAGGTGAATCATCTACGGGCTCAGAAATCATGAAAGCTGCTGCACCAGGCGTAAAAGCACTTTCGTTCGAGTTGGGTGGAAAAAATCCGGCAATTATCTTTGATGATGCTGACCTAGATGCAGCAGTGAATGGGACAATTAAATCTGTATTTTCTAATTGTGGGCAAGTTTGCTTATGTACTGAGCGAGTTTATGTACAAAGCAAATTATATGAGAGATTCATGGAAAAATTTACATCACAAGCTGAAAAGTTGATTGAGAATTGGCCTGAAGGTGATGCAAGTAATTTTGGCCCTCTAATTTCACAAGACCACAGAAAAAAAGTTTTAGATGCTTTTTCTAAAGCCTCTTCAGATGGTGGAAATTTGATTACGGGTGGAGGAGTTCCAGAATTTTCAGATAAAAGAAAGTCTGGATTCTGGATAGAGCCAACAATATTCACAGGACTGGATGAAGATTCTGAATTCATGAAAAACGAAATATTTGGACCTGTCTGTCACGTCAGTCAATTTGATTCGGAAGATGAGGTTCTCCAGATGGCTAATAATACGGATTATGGTCTAGCTGCAGCTGTTTGGACAACAGATTTAAAAAGAGCTCACTCTTTTTCAGCCAAGCTTGATGTTGGTATTGTTTGGATTAATTCGTGGTACTTGAGAGATTTAAGAACACCCTTTGGCGGCACAAAATTATCAGGTATTGGCAGGGAGGGTGGCCATCACTCTATAGAGTTCTATAGTGAGATATCAAATATTTGCCTTAAATTATAATGTCTTATTTTCATTATTTATTTCTATATATTGTTATTGGCATTTTTCCTTCGATTCCCATAATTGCAATTTATTTATTCTTCTCAAAAAAGGAATATAAGGATATTCTTAAGCTACCCTTATTCATTTTTTTTGCGATAATGGGATGGTTATTAAATAATTTGTTCAATCTATTCTGATATTATTGATTCTATGATCTCTACTCCTGATATAAATGATAAATATCCTGATACGGGGGTAATCACTGATTTTATTCACTACGGTGCAGTTACTTCATTCTTTGGAGAGATTTCAACTGTCGAATGCTTTGAAGATAATTCTCTTGTGAAAAAGAAATTATCAGAGAAAAGTGACGGTGGTGTTTTGGTAGTTTCTGGAAAAAAATCAAAAAAAGTTGCTTTATTGGGCGACATGATTGCCTCTATGGCTAAAGAAAATGGATGGTCAGGTATAATCATTGACGGATATGTGAGAGATATTGAGATTTTGCGAAATATAGATATAGGAATAATGGCTTTAGGTTCTTGCCCAAGAAAAAGTAAGAAAGAAGGCAAGGGTGAAGTAGATGGAATTATAATGATAGATGATATAGCAGTTAAACCAAAACAATGGTTGTATGCGGATATTAACGGAATTTTAATTTCTGCAGGGAATCTTGAATTAGAAACTTAAATAAAATTTCAGGTATTGTTAGATATATATTTTTCCAATAACTCCTGTTTACCTGATTTAATTTTAGGCTCATTGATATTTTCAACTATTTCTTTCAGTGAAAATTTGCCAGAGAGTATATCTTGAGATTCTTCGGTATTCCATGCCTGATACCTCTCGTCTTTAAACGATTCTAAAAATTTATCTTCAATTACATTTGATGCATTTATCAGTGCTTTTGCAAGGACATCTAATCCGCCGATATGTGCGATGAAAAGATCCTCAATATCAATACTTTGACGTCTTAACTTGGCATCAAAGTTAAATCCACCACTTTTGAAGCCGCCGTCCATGAGGATCTGAGTAAGGATCAGAGTCATTTCTTTGCAATCGTTATTAAATTGATCCGTATCCCACCCATTTTGTGGATCGCCTCTGTTGATATCGATTGAGCCAAAAACATCATAAGCAATTGCGTTTGCAACTTCGTGTTCAAAAGACAAGCCCGCTAATGTTGCATGATTAGCCTCAATATTCAGCTTTATTGAATCAATAAGATCGTATTTCTCAAGGAAAGCCACAACTGTTGATACATCCCGATCGTATTGATGTTTTGTTGGCTCGCATGGTTTTGGCTCTATTAAAAGCTGACCTTTGAAGCCAATTTTTTCTTTATGATCGATGATTAGGCTTAAAAATCTGGCATATTGATCTAACTCCTGCTTAATATCAGTGTTTAGAAGTGTATCGTAGCCCTCCCTTCCTCCCCAAAGGACATAATTTTTTCCGTCTAATTGATGAGTAAGTTCAAGCATATTTTTAACTTGATATGCGGCGCACTTAAATACCTCGGGATCTGGATTGGTCGCTGCACCGGCCATGTATCTCGGATGACTGAATAGATTTGCTGTACCCCATAACAATTCAATATTATGTTTTTGCATCTTATCTTTGAGTGGATCAGAAATTCTTTTTAAATTTTCAGATAATTCTTTAACTGTATCTGCATGTGCTGCTACATCCACGTCGTGGAAACAAAAGAAAGGTGCCCCTAATTTACTGAAAAAATCAAATGCCGCATCAAGTTTTTCCAGCGCCGCTTGATGCGACTTAGGATTTGAGAGCCATGGTCTATTGAACGTTCCTTCGCCAAAAACATCATTTCCCACCCAACTAAAGGAGTGCCAATAACATACTGCAAATCTAAGATGCTCTTTAAGGCTTTTTCCTAAAATAATTTTTTCTGCGTCATACCAGTTATATGCTAGAGGATTGTCATTGTCCTCTCCTCGGTATTCTATCGTTGGGATGTGCTTAAATATTTCGTGCGCCATTTCGTTCTCGTTAAATTAGTTAAATTTTTTTGTTGCATAATACAGCTTGCGCCATGTATCAATTTTCTCTGAATATTTTTGAACATGATTGTTTTCTGGTTCAATAGCTTCAATGATTGGAGCTGCTTCATTTATAGTTTCAATTTTACTCTTATTTATTCCACATTGGGCTAGTAATGCAGCTCCTTTTGCTGGACCAACATCAGAGCCATCTCTGTATATAAGTGTTTTATCTAAACAATTAGCAATAATTTTGCCCCAATATCTTGAACGAGATCCTCCACCGATCACTGTAATTGTATCGCATTTTCCTCCGGCATCTATTAACGCATCAAATCCATCCTTTAGGGCAAATGCCACACCTTCCATACTTGCATGAATAATAGCTGCCCTGTCAGTCGTCGATTTTAGACCTTGGAACACGGAAGTAGCATAAGGGTTATTGTGTGGTGTTCTCTCACCGTTAAGATAGGGCAAGAAAAATACACCATCTGAGTGACCTTTCTTTTCTGCTGCATCATAAGCTTCTTTTGGCGAATCGAATCCAGTGAGATTCGCGCACCAGTCAATTGCAGATGCCGCAGAGAGTATCACAGCCATCTGATGCCATGTATTTGGCATAGCATGACAAAAAGCATGTATACCCTGCATAGGATTGGGTAAAAAACCCTCTGTTACAATAAAAATCACACCTGATGTCCCGAGAACGAGAGATGCATCATCCACATTTATTACCGATGAGCCAATCGCACCTGCGGCTTGGTCACCGGCACCAGCAACAACAGGAACGATTGGTAAGTCCAGCTTTTCAGAGGTCGACTTTGAAATCATTCCAGTTATTTCATTGCTCTCAAAAACTTTTGGTAATTGTTCAATCGATATTTCTGTCGCGGCAATTGCTCTTTCACTCCATGATCTTTTATTTATATCTAACCACATGGTTCCAGAGGCGTCAGAAACATCAGTTGAATAGTCGCCACACCATGCAAATCTGAGGTAATCTTTTGGAAGTAGAATTTTATTTATTTTAGAAAAATTTTCTTTTTCGTTTTTCTTTAGCCAGCTAATTTTTGGGGACGTAAATCCTGGCATAATTTGATTGCCAATTATTGGTTGTAGTTCAGGAAAATTCTTTTCCAGTTCCTGGCATTCTTGATGAGATCGGCCATCATTCCAGAGAATAGCAGGCCTGATAAGTCGATCTTTATTGTCTAATAAAACTGCACCATGCATTTGTCCAGATAGACCGATCCCTTTAATTTCTGTACGAATTTTTTTTGGAATGGATAAAATGGTTTTTTCTGTCGCTTCAAGCCAATCAAGTGGATTTTGCTCTGACCACATCGCTCGTGGGCTAGAGGTTTTAATTGGTTGACTGGATTCAGATATTTTTTTTCCAGCACCATCAATGACAATTGTCTTGATAGATGAGGTTCCAAGATCAATGCCTAGATACATAGTCAGATTTTATTGGGATACCTGGTCTGAGAATATTGAGCACAGAACAGTTTCAGTTGATTTGATTGTTTCAATAT
>Ga0208130_1000121_pt1 | contig 41379 bp, 49 predicted proteins | sample ETNtaG_31_FD_185771 | JGI IMG/M metagenome (GOLD analysis project Ga0208130, IMG submission 185771) | Marine microbial and viral communities from oxygen minimum zone, Eastern Pacific Ocean - ETNP201310SV78 (SPAdes) (version 2) | ecosystem: Environmental > Aquatic > Marine > Oceanic ... | reverse complement strand
TGTTGTCTAATACCTCTTGATACAAGTCGATGTTTGGATATTTTCCAACCTTCATCAGTACGTACCATATCCGTCTCATAAGTTGCCCAAAGTGTAAGTATTTCGCCTTCAGGTTGTTTTAGATAATGAAGGGCTTGAACATCTGTTCTGCAATGAGCATTATCTCCATCAATTGTTGCTAACTGAGGACCTAGCATGTGTTGAGTAGGTCCATAATTATCTAACGCACCTTTTACATATTCAACCCACTCATCTCTTCCATTAATTGGAGCTTCTCCGAAATCTACGACTTCAACATTTTCTAAAAAACATGATGCATATAAATCAAAATCTCTTTCATCAACTCCTGCAGCATATTTTAGCATAACATCTTGTAAGGCAATTCTATCTGCAACATTATTTTCATTACTCATTTACATTCCCCTATAAAATAGATTTTTATTTAAGCATAAATTTTTAAAGACTTAAAATAGTTTTAGTTACTAAAAATAAAAATTTTTATTTCCAAAATAAGATTTAGACTATCGTTTACTTTTCTTTATTAATGGTTTTAATATAAAAATATTAAAGGATTTTTATTATAAGTTTTATAAAAATTATAGGAGAGAATAATGACTTTAGTAACAGTATTAAGTGCAAGTGGAAGACCAGGTTTGGCTCAAGTAAGACAATTATTGAAAGCTGGTTACAGTGTTAGAGCAACTACAAGAAATCCAGAAAGAATGTCTAAATTTGATGGAGTTGAGGTTGTAAGTGCTGATTATAATGATCCAGATTCAATTTATGAAGCATGCGTTGGTGCTGATACTGTTTTTTATACTCGACCATCATTTGAAGAGTCTCACAAAGCTCTAGATTTTGCGGCAACTGTTGGTAGTGCTGCTAAAAGAGCAAATGTTAGACGTATTATTTACAATACTTGTTGTTGGGGACCACCTGAGGAGCTAGGAGAAGTTGGCCAAGCTGGCTATGATAGTGTCAGATTAATGGTCAATATGTTAATGCAAGGCGGTGTTCAGACAACGACTTTTCAACCAGTTTTATTCATGGATAATCTTCTTACAGATTGGGCAAGAAAAGATATTTTAGAGAAAGATTTATATACATATCCCCATAATCCTAACTTAGAAGCCAGTTGGATTTGTCTTGATGATGTTGCTAAATTTATGATTGCAGCTATTGATAGAGATGATCTTGTTGGAAGATGTATTAATATTGGTGGCCCAGAGGTTTTCGTTCCACCTAGAGTTGCAGATTTATTATCCGGACATTTTGGAAGACCAATTAAATATGAAGAATTAAGTTTAGAGCATTTTTCTAATCGTCTTTATGATATTTTTTATAAAGATACTTCCGAAGAGGATAGAGGTGGAAGATCTGCCGATAGAGATGCATTTATTGATAGTATGAGTGATTTTTATAGATTTAATAACGTTTCAGAACACAAACCATTTAAAGTCGATATGGAGCCAGTTTTAAAGGAGATACCAATTAAGTTAACCCCATTTAGTGAGTGGATAAGCCAACAGGATTGGAACGAAGAGTTAGATACAACTGCTGGTTAGCTTTTAATGGATCCTAATTTTCATGCTTTACAACTCATTGCTGAAATTGCTCTTGGTATTCTTGGCTTTTCAGCAATATTAATTGGTTTGAGTAGAAAAAGCGATGGATTCAGTGCACCAGATAATTTTCGTATTCAATTATTATCATATTCTTCTATTGGGGCTATGTTTTGTGCACTGATACCATTTGCTGTTTTTGGTAATATCCATAATGAAACATCATGGTTAATTGTTAATTGGATATTGTGTTTATATTCCGTATTAGGACTTTACATCTTCCCCAAAAGGGTGATTAGTTTAAGGATACAAGGATATTCAGACTTATTTCCATTACCTTTGTTTACAGTTCAAATGGGTGTGTTGGCTGTAAATTTTTTAATTTCCGGTCTAATGATTCTTGATTTTATAGAGGCTAAAGAAAATTTTTATGTTTTTTGTTTAATGCTATTTTTGATACAGGGTTCTATAGCTTTTGTTAGAACAATATTTTATAGGGCTCAGTAATGGAAAAGAAATTACCTGAAATCATTAGAGCTAAAGAAAAAGATAAAGAGCAAGTTAAAAGTGTACTTAAGCTGGGCTTTTCTAATGACGATTTGTTAAGGTGGGTTTTTCCATCAGCAGATTCATTTTTGAAGAGTTTTGATCTTTGGATGGAAGAGTTTTCAAAAGAGTCTTTTAAAAATAACATTGTATTTTCCGAGAAAAATTTTCATGGAACTTCACTATGGCATCCACCTGGGTTTGAATTTGATGATACTGTCTTGCATTCAACATTTGAGTCTATTCCAGATAATAGATTGGAAGATGCATTAAAATTTTTTGAGGAGTTTTCTGAATATCATCCAAAGGATGCATGGTATTTAGCTTTCATTGCTGTTGATCCATCTAAACAAGGATCTGGCATAGGATCATTTATTTTAAAAGAAGCTTTGAAAATGATTGATGAAAAAAAAGAAAGAGCTTATCTAGAGGCATCAAGTGAGAGAAATATGTCTCTTTATGAAAGACATGGTTTTGAGTGTATAGGGAAAATACAAATTAATGACTCCCCTCCAGCATTCCCAATGATTAGAGAAAGCAAAAATTAAAGGAATTATAATGAGTGAAAAATATTTAAGCCCAACAGATTATTTATTAACAAATGTGAATGGGCAAGTATTAACAATTACACTAAATAGACCAGATGCATTAAATTCTATAAGGCCTGAAATGCTAGACGGTATAAGGCAGTTAATTGTGAATACAGAAAATGACGACAATATATCTGTTATTGTTATTGAGGGTTCGGGCAGGGCATTTTCAGCTGGCGTTGATTTAAAGGTTCTTCAAGGAATTGATCCTAAGGCAGGAAAAATTGGTGATATTTTTGATAAACCCGCAGAGCTAACATGGAATGCTATTAGAAAAAGTAGATGTCCAATTATTGCAAAAGTTCATGGAGCTTGTTTTACAGGTGCTTTAGAAATGGCACTTCATTGTGATTTTATTTTTACTACGCATGATACAAAATTTGGCGATACTCATGCTAAATTTGGTCTAAGACCAACATGGGGAATGTCACAGACTCTATCACAAGCTGTAGGAATTCGTTTAGCAAAAGAGATGTCTTATTCCGCAAGAATTATTTTAGGAGATGAGGCTGTAAGGGTTGGACTTGCAAATAGAGCAGAGAAAAATAAAGAAGATTTAGATAATTTGGTTGATAAAATATCTTCTCAAATTTCCTCCAACTCTAAAGAGGCTGTTACTGCTTTTAAGGATTTATATAATTTAGCCCAATCTGGATTGGGTTTAGATGAAGCCCTGAAAGCAGAACTTGATAGAGAATATCCTGAAATAAAAGATACTAATGAACGTTTATCAGAATTTAAGTAATTTAGGATTAAAATTTTGAAACTAAACTTTGAGAACACTTTTGCTAATGAGTTAAAAGATTTTTATGCGTCCTCTAAGGCCAATAATTCACCCTCTCCATCGCTAATAAAGTTTAATTTAGAGCTTGCTAAAGATCTTGGTTCTGAGTGGCTTAAATTAGACTCTGATGAAGGTCTTTCTATTTTTTCAGGAAATACTGTTCCCAATGGTTCAAGACCTATTTCTCAGGCATATTCAGGACATCAGTTTGGAGGTTTTTCTCCTCTACTTGGTGATGGTAGGGCTATTTTGTTAGGCGAAGTTGTCGATAAAAAGAAAATAAGAAGGGATATTCAATTAAAAGGTTCTGGTAGAACTGTTTTTTCAAGAGGTGGTGATGGTAAATCATCTCTTGGACCTGTTTTAAGGGAGTACTTAATAAGTGAGTCTATGTATTCCTTAGGTATTCCTACAACAAGAGCTCTAGCGGCAGTTTCTACAGGCGAGGATGTTTTTAGAGAGAGTAATTTGCCTGGAGGTATTTTAACTAGGGTGGCTTCAAGTCATATTAGGATAGGAACATTTCAGTATGCAAGCACAACAGGAGACTTAAATAAAATTCGAGCTTTGGCTGATTATTCAATTAATCGTCATTATTTAAAATTACCCGAAAAAAAGAATAAATATTTAGAATTTTTTGAAGCTGTTTGTGACTCTCAGATAAGCTTAATTTCAAAATGGATGAGTATAGGATTTATTCATGGTGTAATGAATACTGATAATATGACAATTTCTGGAGAAACAATTGATTATGGACCTTGTGCCTTTATGGACAGATATGACCCAAATACCTTTTTTAGCTCAATAGATACTCAAGGACGATATGCTTATTCGAACCAACCATTAATTCTATCATGGAATCTAGCAAGATTTGCAGAAACATTAATTCCCTTAATAGATAAAGATCAAGATAAGGCTATTCAGTTACTATCAGAAAAAATTATTTCAATTAAATCTGAGTATGAAGAAGAGTGGCTTAAAGTAATGGCAAAAAAAATTGGTATTACAGATATTAAAAATGATGATTTAATATTATTAAATAACCTTTTAGATACAATGAATGAGAACAATGCTGATTTTACCCTGACCTTCAGATACTTGTCTGAGCTTATAATTGGTGATGAAAATTTATTTTATAACCTGTTTAGGTCAAAAGAAAAAATTAACAAATGGGTTATTACGTGGAAAGGTAGAATTAAAGAGGATAGTAAATTAGATGAATCTTTTTCATTAAAATTGAATAAAAATAATCCACTCTATATTCCAAGAAATCATATTGTTGAGGATGTTTTGTCTAAAGCATTATTCGAAAAAAACTTTAAGCCCTTCCATGAATTTTATGAAATTCTGATTAATCCTTATAATGAAGTACCGAATTCTGAGAAATACACCTTACCAGCACCTATAACAGATAAACCATACAAGACATTCTGTGGAACATAGTATTTTATCCTTAGGCAATTTTCTTGTATTAAAGTAGATTTATAGTAACTTACCGAGAGGGAGTTTACGCTATGGATGCAAAAAAAATTCAAGAGATATGGGATAAAATAGATTATGAGAGGGCTAGAAATTCGCCTCCAGAAGATTTTCCAAAGCTGCCAGAAATTCCAGGCAAGAGGTATACAGATCTAAATTTATATAATCTTGAAATGGAGAAAATTTTTTATAAGTCCTGGTTGATGGTTTTTAGGGAAGATGAGATCCCTAATCCAGGAGATTATAAAATTTGGAATAAACTTAATAAGGATATTTTAGTTGTTAGACAAAAGGATCTATCTATTAAGGCATTTTATAATACATGCATGCATAGAGGTGCTCCTGTTGTTAGGGATACCAAGGGTAATACTAATTTATTACGTTGCCAATATCATAGCTGGACATATGATTTGAGCGGAGATTTAGTAAAAGTTCCTGATATGAGAGACTTTAAGGATTTTGATATTTCCTGTAAGAAACTTAAAAAGGTTTTCTGTGATACGTGGGGTGGATGGGTTTATATTTCTTTATCTGACAATGATCCTGGAGATTTAATTGATTTTCTTAATCCAGTTGCTAAAGAGTTAGAGTGTTTTAATAGCTCAGATTTAATAACAGTTTATAAAAAAAATGTAACAGTTAAAGCTAATTGGAAAACATGTTTAGATGCTTTTATGGAGGTCTATCATGCTCCAACTATTCATAAGGATACTGTAAATATTTTACTTGATGGTAATGCTATGGCGGCAGGATTATTAAAAAATGGTCATTCAAGAATGGTCACTCCTAAGAAAATGAATTTAGATGGAGGATTCTTAGGTGCAGAGGACTCTGATTATGTCCCATACATAGATACATGTGATAAGATTCATGCTCAAACAAATGTTGCTTATGGAATGTTTCCAAATTTTATTACGCCAACCGATACTTCAGGCTATCCAGCAATTCTATTTTGGCCAAAGGGACTTAGGGAAACAGAATTTGAGTGGACTCAGTTAGCACCTAAATGGCCTGGAGATGAAAAACCTGATTATTGGAATGAACAAGAGACTTCATTTGACTCCATTATGGATGAAGATTTTCAAAATTTAGAACCTATGCAAAGATCTCATGACGCTGGAGTTTTTGAGTCTATGCCATTAAATTATCAAGAAAGAAGAATTTATTACTATCATCAAGTTATAGATGATTGGATTGGAAGAGATAATTTACCTGAAAATATCCAAGTTCCAAATGTTTTGGATCCTTTTATTGAGGGCTAAATAAATTTTAAATATGAATTTAACTTTATCCAAAAAAGATGATTTTAAAAAAATTTTAACTGAATCTAAACCAGGTCTTATTAAATTAGCTAAAGAGCTATACATTGAAGATATTTCTGATGATTTCTTCTTAGAAATTGTTATCCCATTATCCTTTTACTTAAATTCATTTAATAGAAAAAATACTCCATATTTAATAGGATTAACTGGTGGACAGGGCTCAGGTAAGACTACTCTTTCATTGTTTATACAACAAGTTTTGGAGGATATATTTAAAAGAAAGGTTGTAGGTTTTTCTATCGATGATATTTATAAAACAAAAAGTGAAAGGGATAAAATTGCAAAAAAAATTCATCCTCTTTGCAGTGTAAGAGGCGTACCAGGTACACATGATATTGATTTAGGTATTAGAACGATTAATAATTTATTAAAAGCTAAGCCGAGTACTATCACTTACATTCCATCCTTTTCCAAAATTCAAGATAAACATTTTCCAAAAAAAGATTGGCAGAAATATAAGGGCAGGCCTGATTTTATTTTTTTTGATGCATGGTGTGGTGGTGCCAAACCTATACCCAAGAATAAATGGAGACCACCTTTAAATAAATTAGAGAAAGAAAAGGACCCTGAACAAATTTGGGCAAAGTGGAGTAATAATGAATTAGCAGGGGAATATCAGAGTTTATTTAATAGGTTTGATAAACTGATTTTTATTCAGGTGGAAAAAATGGAGAGTGTTTATGAAAATAGATGGCTTCAGGAAAAAACTATGTCTAAAGGAATAAAAGATAAAAGATTATTGAAAAATATCATGACTAAAGATCAAATTAAAAATTTCGTAATGCATTATGAAAGGCTTACAAGGCATATATTAGATGAGATGCCTGACCAGGCAGATATAGTTATATATAGGGAAAATAAGTTAAAATATTCTTTTAAAAAAAATAAAAATTTATTCAATTAATAATATTATCTATTTTTATTTTAAGTATTTCAAAGTAAGGTAACTAAGAATTTTTATTGGAGGAAAAAATGTCTACTGTCATGATTGTTGGAGCAACACGAGGAATTGGTCTAGAATTAACTAAACAATATGCTGAAGAAGGTAATACAGTTATAGCTTGCGCAAGAGATCTTAGTGCTGCTTCGCAACTTGATGAATTATCAGCAGGATCGGATAATATTAGAATTGAAGAACTAGATATCGCTGAGTCATCATCTATAGAATCTGCAGCGAGTCGTATTGGTAAAGATGCTATTGATAGTATTATTATTGTTGCTGGTTATGTTGGTGGAATGCCTGAAAATCAAACAATTGATAATGTCGATCTTGATGAATGGCATAGAACGTTAAATATAAATACTATTGGTCCACTTTTGGTTGCGCGATCTTTTAAAGAGAATTTATCTGCATCTGGAAATGGAAATCTTATGATCTTATCAAGTCAATTGGCAGCTTCCACTTGGCCCATGGGTGGAATGTATGTTTACTCAACAACTAAAGCAGCAGTAAGCAAAGTTGGTCAAATTCTAGCACTTGATTGGGCTGAAGATCCTATAATTGTATCTATTATGCACCCAGGATGGGTTCAAACAGATATGGGTGGGCCTGCTGCAGAAATAACTGCTGAGGAAAGCGCATCTGGTATTAGAAATGTTTTGTCTGGGTTGAAAAAAGAAGACTCTGGAAATTTCTATAAATGGAATGGTGAAATTCACCCTTGGTAAAAAAATGAAACCAGTATGTCTAGTTTTAGGAGCTGGTGCCGGAATAGGCGGTAATGTTGCTAAAAAGTTTTCCAAAGAGGGCTTTCATCTATGTATTTGTCGGCGAACTGATGAAAAAGGTCTCAAAAATCTAGTTAAAAATATTGAGGATAATGGCGGTTCTGCCACTGGATTTCTAATTGATATTATAAAAGATAATGTTATTGAAGATCTTATAGAAAATATAGAAACCAATATTGGCCCTATAGATGTGGTTGTTTATAATTTAGGCGCTCAAGCCGGAATGAAGCTTCTTCATGAAACCACTTTAAAAGAGTTCGAGTGGGGTTGGAAGGTTGCTAATCTTGGATTATTTAGACTAGCAAAATCGATTTGTCCTATTATGGAAAAAAGAAAAAAAGGAACAATCCTTGTTACTTCAGCAACCGCTGCAATGCGAGGAAACAAAAATCAACATTCCCATGCCTCTGCAATGGGTGGTAGAAGAATGCTTTGCCAATCATTAAATGCTGAATTCTCTGAAAAGGGAATTCATATTGCTCATATTGTTATTGATGGGATGGTTGATGCACCTGATACTCTTGGAAAGGTTTTGGGTCCAGAATTATACCAAAAATTAAGAGAAACAAAGGGGATGGAAAACGATGGCCTTGTTCTTCCAGAGAATGTTGCGGATACATATTTTCATCTTTATAAACAACACAGATCAACATGGACACATGAGATTGATATTAGAGCTTTTTCTGATATGGCTTGGTGGAATCATTAATAAAAATTTCATTTAATTTAGTTTGAGGAAGAATTGTCAAAAAAAGTTATAAGAATATCTGAAAATCAAATCCCTGAGAAATTAAGAGGAAGTCGATCTATATTTTTAAGAAAAATTGCTAGATTTGGAATAAATATTTCTGGTTGGGCCATTAAGGGTGAGGTTCCAGATGAAGAGAGAATTGTTATAATTGCAGCACCTCACACTTCTAATTGGGATTTTATTTTAGCAATGTTGGCAATTTTTGGGTTAAATATTAAACTTAGATGGCTAGGTAAGCATTCAATTTTTAAGCCAGGTTTTAAAAGTTTTTTTAAATGGTTGGGGGGAATTCCTGTATACAGAGATAATCCATCAACTTTAATTGAGAATGTTGTTGAGATAGTAAAAAAAGAAAAAAGTATTGTTATTGCTATGACACCAGAGGGTACAAGAAAAAAAGTAAAAAGATGGAAGACAGGTTTTCTAAGAATTGCAAAACAAACTCAGTCAAAAATATTATTAATTTCTATAGATGCGCCTACTAAAAGCATAGGTATAGGAAAAATTTTCAACCCTACTGGAGATAACGAAAAGGATTTAGCTTTTATTCAAAATTATTATAAATCTTTTACAGGTATTAAGCCTCAAAAGTCATAGTTTTCTACTATGGTTTATGAGGTCCTTTTGCAATATATTTATCTATAGTTTTATGAAAATGCCTTAATCTACTTTCTTGGTAATTAGCATAGGTTAATTTACCTTTTTTTGATGCTCTAATTCCTGCTTCAACCTCAGGTATGTTTGACATATCTTGATCAAATATAAGACCTATACCGGTTAACTCTTCTGCATCATCCCAATTTTGATCTTCATCCAAATAATGGATTGGAATAGGTTCATAAGGTTCTTGTTTTTTCGGATCTTTATGATTCCTTTGAAGGAATATTGCTTCCATAATCGCGGAGTCATGTCTATTACCATTTGGTCTAAATCTATAAATAAGATTTCTAGGAAACCCTCCCCAAGGAGAAAAATTTGGAAAAACATTATAAACTAGAGCATCTAGCATTTCGGCATCAGATTTATCAGAATAATCATGTCCATCTGCCGCGCTAAATGCTTCTCTCATTTTTTCTGCAGCAATTTTTCTAGCCTCTTGTCCATCAGGGACCAATGTTTTGTCTTCATCAAATACTCTTCCTGAACCATAAAAAATTGTATCTAAAATTTCTTGTTCATCAACAGGCCAACAATGTGGACCTGGTTTACCAACGAGGGCCAAATTTCTATTCATATGATCCCCGTAATGGTCGTATCTTGAATTCTCATCAGCTTGAAATGGTAAAATTTCTGGATGTATTTTTGTTGCATGAAAAGCTTCCATAAATGCTTCTTGAACTGTTTTCCAATTACCTGGAACAACTTTAGAAACATGAATAACTTTTTTACAGTCAGCAAGATTCCATCTTTCATGATGCTCAGGAAGTGGATCTAAATATTCTAAAAGAGGGATGGCGTTATCGTCCATATTTATGAATACGAATCCTTGCCACGTATCTACTCTAACTTCAGGTAAATTCCATTCCTCTGCTTTAACATGAGGAAAATCCCATGGAGCAGGTGTATGTTTAAGGGAACCATCAAGATTCCAACAAAATCCATGAAAAGGGCATTCGATATCCTTACCAAAGCCTCTTTCAGTTTTAAGCTTTCTACCTCTGTGAAGGCAAGAGTTATAATAACCTTTTATAGTATCTTTATCTGACCTTACTATAATAAATGAATAATCTAATATGTCATAAACAAGACTGTCACCAACTTCAGGGATATCTTCAACTCGGCATGCAAATTGCCAAACCCTAGTCCACATAGATTCAGCTTCTTTTTGAAAAAATTCTTTTGATGTATATCTATCAATTGGTATATCTTCAGAACCAAGAAATTCGTTACTTTCTTCCATAAGGAAATCTGGAACATCTTTAGCATCTTCTTCTAAATACTCAGTATAGCTTGTATAGGGTGATCTAACAGATCCGTCTATTCCGTTATTTTCTTCATCATTTATTTTTTCACTCATAAATATCTCCTAGCAAAAATAGAAACTATAATAATTAAAAAACAAATTATCTTTTTAGTAAATATTTTTAGTATATTATTTTTATAGCATTTTTATATGTATTATTTCATTATATTTTTTTTGGGAGATTTTTTATGGCAGAAATGAATGAATTATTAGAAAAATTAAAAATCAGAGAACTTTTAGATAAATATTGTGACGGAGTTAACCAAAGAGATTCTGAATTATGGGGAAGCACTTGGTCGCAAAATGCTGTATGGGAAATTCCACATCTTGATATAAAAAACGAAGGGAAGGAAAATATAATAAATATTTGGACTGAAGCTATGAAAGGTTACCCCTTTGTTCATATGATTGCCCAGCCTGGTTATATAAAAATCAATGATAATGAGGCTGAAATGAGAAGTTATACAATTGAAACTGCTGTTTTAACTGATGGTAAGGAGTTAAGACCCTGCGGGCAATATGACGATATATGTATTCTTGAGGATGGAGAATGGAAGTTTGCAAAAAGGTCTTTTACCAATTTATATGGTGAATAAATTTTAATATTATTCGGATTGGTATTTTTAGATGAAATTTATAATTTTTGATTTAGATGACACTCTTCTATCTGGCGACTGTGAGAGAGGGTGGATAACTTTTCTAACTTCTAAAGGCTTGATGAATGATAGCACTGCGGAGCTTGATCGATTTGACCTTGATTATCGTAAAGGAATTCTTAATTTTGAGGAATATTCTACCTTTGTTCAAAAACCTATTATGGGCTTAACAAGAGAAGAGCTAGATAATCTTATAGAAGAGTTTATTCAAAAGAATATCGATGATTTAACTGATAATTTGACTAAAGATCTTCTTAATGAAGCAAGTTTTGCAGATAAAGTTTTAATTGCTTCAGGATCACATGATTTTCTCGTTAAGGGTTTTGCAGATTTTTTTAAAATAGATTCTAGTATTGGTACTCCAGTAGAGTTAAAAAATAATATTTTCACTGGTCAATTATCTGGTGAGCCAACCTTTAGTGATGGAAAAGTAAGAGCAGTAGAAAAATGGTGTAATAGTAATGATATAGAAGTTAAGGATTCTATTTTTTACTCAGACTCAATTAATGATTTACCAATGTTCGAAGTCTGTGGTGTTCCAGTAGCTGTAAATCCTGATGAAAAGTTAAAAAAAATTGCAAAAGAGAGAGCTTTTAAAGTCATTTATAGATAGTCTTTATTTTTTAAATATATAATATTTTACTTAAATTTTAATGGAGAAAAGAATGTTTAGTCATGTAATGGTCGGTGCAAATAGTATTGAAGAGTCAAAAAAGTTTTATGATGCTATTCTTGGTGCTATTGGTTATGCACCCGGGGTGATTGATCCCAAAGGTAGATGTTTTTATGCAACAAAGAGTGGTATTTTTGCAATAAGTGTTCCAATTGATGGAAACCCAGCTGGACCAGGTAATGGAAGTACTATTGGTTTTTCAGTAGACAGTCAGGAGGCAGGTGACGCTTGGCATGCTGCTGGATTAGAAAATGGGGGTTCAACTTGTGAAGATCCTCCAGGGGTAAGGGAGGACTCAAATATTTACTTAGCATATTTAAGAGATCCAGCAGGTAATAAAATATGCGCTCTCCATCGTTTAAGTTAAATGGGTGTTAAACAAAACAAAGAGCTTATTGAAAAATGGTATCGTGCATTAGCGGATAGTGATTTTGAGACTATTTTTGATATGCATCACGAAGATGTAGTTTACAATATGCTTGGCAGTACTCCAGTTTCAGGAAGAATTTATGGAAAAGATGCTTGCTGCAATGGAATGATAGGGCAAAAATTATTAGAAAAGCTTATTCCTGAGAAAGTAAAATTTTCTAAAGAGTGGAAAATCATTGCTGCGGAAAATGATAGAGTAGTTGGTATAATGAAAGGCGGAGGCCCTTGCAAGAATGGCGAGGATTATGAGCAAACTTACTGCGAAATTTTTAAAATTCGTGATGGGAAAATTATCGAACTCCACGCTTTTTTTGATACAGTTTTAATAGAACAATGTCTTTTTGATAATCCATTAAAACAAAAACAAGGTGTTATAAAAGATCCTTTTCAAATTAGTTAAAATTTAGGAGAAAATTATGTTGGAAGGTAAGAGAATTATTGTAACTGGGTCAGCTAGAGGAATGGGAGAAGCTTCTTTAAAGGCTTACGTTGAGGCAGGAGCTAATGTTGTTGGAATGGATGTTTCAGATGAGGCTGGTGAATCAGTTTCTAATAAAGCTAATAATGCTGGCCCAGGAAAATGTTCATATATTCATGTTGATGTATCCAAAAAGTCTAGTGTTGAAGAATCTTTTACAAAAGCTGTTGAGATACTCGGAGGTTTAGATGTCCTTGCTCACCCTGCAGCAATACAGAGAGCATCTAATGCATCAGATGTTAGTGTTGAAGATTGGGACTTAATGTTCTCAATAAATGTCAAAGGTACAATGCTTACAAATCAAATAGCATATAAACATATGAAAAAAAGTGGTGGCGGCTCCATAATAAATTTCGGTTCTATTTCTGGACTAAGACCTGAGCCAAGTGCATCAGCTTATTCAGCAGCTAAAGGTGCGGTTCATTCATGGACAAGAACAGCATCAGGCACATGGGGTAAAGATAACATAAGGGTTAATGCTATTCTACCAGCTATGGCTACGCCAATGTATTATGCCGCCAGAGAGAGATCAACTGAAGAAGAAAATATTGCATCTCATTGGAGGAATTCTGTACCTATTTCTCTTGGTCAGGAATATGGAGACCCAGATAGAGATTTAGCACCAGTTATGGTTTTTTTTGCATCAGACTCTTCTAGATTTATCACAGGTCAGTTAATACCAGTTGATGGAGGACAAACAGCTGGTTTATAGAACCAAAACTATTAATTTTTTTTTGTTACTATCACTAGTTGTTATTTTTCTCACATCTAATGCCGTATTATCAATAATCTTAGGTGTGATTTTTTCATTTTTTTTAAAACCACCTAAAGAATATATATCTATAAAAATTGGATCAATCCCTCTTCAATTAGGAATTGTTTTTTTAGGATTTACCATAAATATTCCGTACGCAATTAATATCGGTTTAGATTACTTTGTTTGGATTTCATTATTTGTTATTTTAGTATTCTTGCTCGGTCTCTTTTTTAGTAAAGTTTTTAAAATTGAAAAAAATATTGCTTATTTATTAACTGCAGGATCAGCAATTTGTGGTGGAACTGCAATTGCCGCTGTTGCTCCAATAGTGAAGGCTAGGCCAGAACAAGTTTTTTCTGCAGTTACTATTGTTTTCTTATTAAATGCGATAGCGATATTTTTTTTTCCTATTTTTGGCCATTATCTGAATTTAAATAATTATCAATTTGGTGTTTGGTCAGCCTTGGCTATACATGATACAAGCTCAGTGATTGCTTCAGCCCTTTCATTTAGTAATGAGTCTGCTCAAGTAGCAGCAACATTAAAAGTTTTTAGAACACTTTGGATTATTCCTTTGGTGTTAATTTCAGGAATTCTTTTTAAAAATGTTCAATCAAAGATTAGTTTTCCAAAATTTATTATATTTTTTTTATTAGCAATTTTGATGGGTTCGGTTTTGAATTTTGAAGAAAATATTATTTTAATTTTTAAAATAATTAGCCAGTACATATTGCTTTTTGGACTTTTTTGTATTGGGTCACAATCAAATATTAGAGATTTAAGAACATTAAATTATAAATCCTTATTTTTTGCATTTGGTTTATGGATTGTTGTAATTCCAATATCTTATATAATAGTAACACTGAATTGAGTTTAGAATGGGAAGAAAAAATGATTGAAATTGAAGTAAATAATAGATTTTGGGTTATGAAAAAATTACCCGAAGGAAATGATTTTGAAAATGCCCTTGAGATAAAAGAGGAGAACAAACTAATTATTCCTGAAGGTTGTTTTGCTACGAAAAATAAATATCTTTCAATGGATGCAGGAACAAGGATGTATATGACAGAAAGAGAAGATTCATATCAACCGCCAATTCCTGTAGGTGAAAAATTAATGGGAACAGTTTTAGGTGAAGTTATAGAGAGTAATCATCCAGAGTATAAGAAAGGTGATGTTCTAAGGTCATATGGCCAATGGTCAGATTATTCATTGGTAGACCCGACCTCAATGTACCCAAGTAAAGTTGATACTAGCAATATTGATTTAGTAGATTATGTAGGTGTTTATGGCGCTAATGGGTGGACTGCTTATGTAGGTGTTATTAATACAGGTAGAGTTAAGGCTGGTGATACTTTTGTTGTATCAGCTGCTGCTGGTTGCACAGGACTAATGGCGGGACAAATTGCCAAAATTGCAGGTTGTAAAGTTATTGGAATTGCAGGAAGCGATGAAAAATGTAACCTAATATGCAATGATTATGGTTTTGATGGAGCTATAAATTATAAAACTGAAAATATATCAAATAAATTAAAAGATCTTTGTCCTGAAGGAGTGAATGTTTATTTTGATAATGTGGCTGGTTCAACTTTAGATGCTGTTTTAGAAAATATGGCAAATTTTGGTGTAATTGCCGTGTGCGGTTTATTAGAAAATTATGCCTCAAAGGAACGCTTACCAGGACCATATAATTATGACCTTATTTTAATGAAAAGGCTAAGATTTGAGGGTTTCTTCTCACCAGATTTTTATCATAGAGAAGGTGAAATAAACCCAATTTTAGAGAAATGGGACAACGAAGGTCTTTTAAAATTGCCTATTGAAATTACTGATGGTTTAGAGAATTTGGTTTCTGCCTATTCTAAACTTTTTATCGGAAGTAATATTGGAAAGGTTGTTGTTAAAGTTTAAAGATAAAAAATATGAATTCAGTTATTGGTTATTGCCACTGTCAAAAAGTTAAATTTAAGGTAAAGGCTGATAGTCTTTCTAAAAATTTTTATAAATGCGATTGTTCGCTGTGTAAAAAAAAATCCATTACTATGAAATTTCTTAGTAAAGAGGATTTTAATTTGGTTTATGGGGAGGACTTTTTAACTTCATACAAATGGAACAAAAAAATTGCTCAACACTTTTTTTGTAAAATTTGCGGTGTATACACCCATCACATTAGAAGAAGGGACCCAAGTCAAATAAGCATAAATGTTGAATGTATTGAAGATTTTTCTATTTCTAAAGATGATGTTATAGAGTTGGTTAATGGCTCTGCCCATGACTAAGGAAGAATTAATTGGAACTGAATTTCAAAAAAAAGTTTGGAATGAAATAAAAAAAATTCCTAGAGGAAGCACTCTAACTTATAAAGAGTTAGCCAAAAAAATTGATAAGCCAAGGGCATATAGAGCTGTAGCAAACGCTTGTGGAAAAAATCCTTATCCGATTAGAATTCCTTGTCACAGAGTTATCGGATCTAATGGTAAAATCGGTGGTTATAGTGCAAAAGGTGGTATTGATAAAAAAATTTCTCTTCTAAGGGATGAAAAAGCTATAATATAAAAATAAATATCGGGGTGAGTTTATAATGATTAAAGTAATAATGCTTATGAAAAGAAGACCTGGCATGACTGTTTCTGAATTTAGAGATTACTATGAGAATAAACATAGAGTTATTGGTGAAAAATATCTTAATGGTTTTGCAATTAAATATATTAGACGTTTTATAAATCCATTAATTGACAGATCAGGAAACTTAACTGACCCTGAATATGATGTTTTAATGGAGGTTTGGTATCCTGATGAGGAAACTTTTAAGGCTTGCGGGGAAAAGTTAAGTGAACCAGACATTGCAAAAGAAATAAGAGAAGACGAAGAAAAAGTTTTTGATACTCGCTTTATGAGATCTTATACTGTTGATGAATTTGAGTCAGAACTTTAAATATGACAAAAGAAAAAGGCTTTCTTTTAAATAAAAAAATTTTAAATGATACCAAATTAATTTGTGATTTACCTTTATGTAAATTTTTACTGATGAATGACTCCAACTATCCTTGGTTTATACTAGTTCCAAAAAGACCAAATATTATTGAATTATTTGATTTATCGAAAGAAGAAAGAAATCAGCTTGATAATGAAATATATGAAGTTTCAAAATTTATAAATGATAGTTTTAAGGCCGATAAAATAAATATTGCTTCTTTGGGTAATATTGTTTCTCAGTTTCATATTCATGTTATTGCAAGATTTTCAAATGACAAGGCTTGGCCTGAAGCTGTTTGGGGTAAATTTCCGTCTAAAAATTATAATCCTAGTGAATTAAAGATAATATTGAATAAATTTAGAAACTTTTCAGAAAAATTTAAAATTAATTCTATTTAATGATACCGCACTCTTTGTTCAAAGATACCGCAATATCAATTAACTTTGGAGTTTCTAAATTCAGGCTATTCATAAAATTTATAAAAGTATTCTTATCCATACTTAGTCGATGATTATTTGTTTTTTCCTCTTTGATAGTAGTTGACTTAAAACCTTTATAGTCATGGGCTGGGTATATTATGGTTTCATCATCAAGTATTAAAATTTTTTCATGCAAGCTTTCAAATAGAAGGCTAGGGTCACCATTCTGAAAGTCAGTCCTTCCGTTTCCTTTTATTAATAAAGTGTCACCGGAAAATAAAAATTGTTTTTTATTATCATTTAATAAATAACAGTATGAGTCGTCAGTATGGCCAGGCGTATAAATAGCTTTAATTTTTATTTCATCTAAGTATAAGTTTTCACCATCTCTTATAGATTGAGAAATACAATTTACTTTTGATTGTTCTCCCATAATTGTTTTGCAATCATAAATATCTCTTAAATCTCCTAATGCAGTTATATGATCTGCATGAACATGAGTATCGATAGCGTATTTAAGCTCAAGGTTAAATTCTTTCAATTTTTTTTGATATTTTTTTATCTCTTCTTTAACTGGATCAATCAAGATTGCATTATTCAATTTACTAGCAATCAAATAGGAATAAGTTGACGTTGCTTTATGCTTAAATTGTCTAAGTAACAACTTTAGTTCGCCTTCCATTGGATAATTTCAACAACATAATTATCAAGATCGCGACCAAGTCCAACTAAACCACCTTCTATTGTATAGTGAGGTAAGGCTTCTCTGTCTATTTTACCACCAGCTTTTTTAATTTTTTTCATAACTTCTTTTGCATCCTCTACTTCAAAAACGATTTTTACATTATCACCATCATATTTTTTTTCGTCTTTTGGCCAATTCATTAGTACTAACAAGGTCCCTGGTTTATCACTATATCCAAGAACAACCTCATCAAGAAAACTTTCAGATCCGTCTGCGTTATCTACTGTAACATCATCATAGGTTCCAATTACATCTAGACCAAGTATGTCTTGATAAAATTTTGTTGATTTTTGAATATCGGAAACGCCTATTCCTACAAATCCAAGTTTAGCATTGGCATGAAAAGATACTAATATAAGTAAACTTAGAATTATTGTCTTAAAGATTAAACGCATTTTATTCTCCATATGTCTTAAAATTATCTTTTATAAATATATCTATCTATAAAGTTATGAAATTTTCCTAATTTTTTATTATTATTTAACAGTAGTTTAATTTATTTAAATTATAAATATATTGTATTTTAATCTTAAATAAAGCACAATATTATTGAATTTTAATTCAAAAACTAAAAAATTATAGGGGAGGTATTAATGAACAAAAATTCATTATTTACATTACTATTTGCATTAGTATTAGGATTTAGTCCTGCTATTGCTCAAGAAACAATCTCAAGCGACATTGAAGAAATAGTTGTTACTGCTAGAGCTAAGGATGAGTCAATTAGAGATATTCCAGTTGCCATTACGGCTTACACTGAAGAGGAAATGGAAAATCTAAATATTAATACTTTAGACGATTTGGCAGCTTCATCAGCTTCGCTTGAAATTAATAGAATCAACAGTGGTAGTGGTGTTCAAATCGCAATTAGAGGTATTGCATCAAGCCCAGGTAGTTTGGGTATTGAGCAGTCAGTCGCTGTTATGATTGATAATGTTTATTTTCCTCAAGGTAGGGTAATTAATGAAGGTTTATTTGATACACAACAAGTAGCTATATTAAAAGGTCCGCAAGCTCTTTATTTTGGTAAGAATGCTACAGCAGGTGCTGTTTCAGTAATAACAAATGATCCAACAGATGAATTTGAACTTAATTTAAGTGTTGGTCATGAGTTTGAATATAAAACAGATACATATGAATTTGTGATTTCAGGACCTATAAGTGACACGTGGGGTGCACGTTTGGCATTATATGAAAGTAATATGGATGAAGGGTGGATGCAAAATGTTGCAGGTGACTCGACTTATACTACCTTAGATGCAGCAAATGGTTTTGTTGCAACTCAGCATTTTAATCCTGCTCCAACTCAAAAATATTATCCTGCTACTGAAGAGAGCTTTGCAAGACTGACTTTAAAAGGTGAATTAACTGAAAGAACAACTTTGACATTAAAGGCAAGTATGGCAGAAACTTTTGTTGCTTCTGCTACTGTAGCTGAATTATTTAGTTGTTATCTAGGTGATACTCCTCAAATTAATACTGGTGGAGTTCCAAATCCAAATCCATTAGGTGGAGATTGTAATAAAGATAGAAGAACAGGTCTTAATAACATTCCTCCTTCTTTTGCTAATGATTATGATACCGCTGGTGTCTTCGGTGGAGGCCTTGGAGATCAGTATGAGTCAAAAATCTATACAGCAAAACTTGAGCATGATTTTGATAACTCACAACTAACTGCAATCCTTAATATGCATGAACAGGAAGTTGCTTGGGTAATTGATGCTGATTATAACGCAGCAACTAGTGTGTTTGCTGGTGAGTATAATGAATTTGAAAATACATCTATGGAGCTTAAATGGGTTTCAACAGATGGTGGATCATTAAACTGGGCGCTTGGCGCTTATTGGCAAGAAACTGAAAGATACTTCATTCAAGAGGTTATGTTTGCTGGAGCAGAAAATTCAGCTGCTGACCCATCAGATAGATATGTTGCATACGATAAAATATCTGAAACAGATGGAGAAACATTCTCAGTTTACGGTGAAATTATATGGGATATTAACGATACAATGCAACTAACAGCTGGTGGTCGTTATATTGATGAGAAGAAAGACTCATACTTTACCCAACCTTATGTAAACCCTGCTTTTGGTTTCCTATTTGTTCAAGATAGAATTTTAGCAGCTGATCAATCATTCGATGATTTTGTGCCAGAGGTTACATTCAGATATCAGCCTACGGATACTCTTACTTACTTTATAGCTTATAAAGAGGGTTGGAAGTCAGGTGGTTTCGATAATGGTTCTATCGATAGTACATTAAACGCTGACCCAATTGGAGATATTACTTATGAGCCAGAGAATGTAAGTGGTTTTGAGGCTGGTGTTAAAGCGCTTGTTGCAGATGGAAGTCTTGAAGTAAACTTTGATGTTTATTCATACGAATATGATGATCTTCAATTGAATTATTTTAATTCAGCAACTTTTGCATACAGAACTTTGAATGCTGAAGAGTCTGAGTCTCAAGGTTTTGAACTTCAAATGACTTATATGCCTCAGACAATTGATGGTTTAAGATTAACTGCTGCTTATGGATATAATGACTCAAATTATGTTAAGTTTGTTGGTCCATGTGCAGGTGGTCAATTACCTTCTGAGGGATGTAATATTCCTGACGGTGGTTTAGTTCTTCAAAATCTAAACGGAAGTAAAAGAGCTCTTGCTCCTGAAAATAGAGCAAACTTAGGTGTTAATTACAATACAATGCTTAATAGTGGTCTTGAGTTTGGTTTTAATGCAAATATGAAATATTCAACTAAGTATAAACTTAATGATGTTATTCCTGATGCGTATCAACCTGATTATGAAACTATTGACGCAGGTGTTTATTTATCTTCACCAGACAAAGGATGGAAACTTGCTCTAGTAGGTAGAAATCTTACTGATGAGTATGTTCAGACTCGAGGTACTGATGCTCCTTCCACAGGTGGTGGAACTGGCACAGAAGCCGGATTTAAAGGTGATAGATATGCTTATGTTAAGCCTGGAAGAACAGTTGCTTTAAAGCTATCTTATCAAAGATAAATATAGATAACTAGATTAATGGCCTTGAATGCTGTAATTTATTACATGCCTTCGGGGCCATTTTTTTTATGAGGTATTGATGCTTAAAGTTCATTTTGCGCCAAATTCTAGGGCAGGTAGAATAATATGGTTATTAGAAGAATTGGAACTTCCATACGAAGTAAATAATATGGCATTTCATCCTAAAGATCTTAAGTCTGATGAACATAGAAAGAGACATCCTTTAGGAAGGATACCAGTTTTAGATGATGGTGAAATAAGAATTTATGAGTCAGGCGCAATTGTTGAATATGTATTAGAACGCCATAAAAACGGAGGACTTAAACCTCAAGTAAATTCAGAAGAATTTCCTAAATATTTACAATGGTTTCACTATTGTGAAGGGATGGTTATGCCTCCAATAAATACTATTGTTGTACAAACTATCTTATTGCCTGAGGATAGAAGAGATGAAACTGTTCTTAAACAAGCAAAGAATCTTTTAACAAAAGCGTTAATTCCAGTTGATGAGAATTTACATGATAAAGAATTTTTGATTGGTAAATTTTCTGCTGCTGATATCATGTTGGGGCATGCTTGTTTTATGAGTAATCGAATGGGTTGTATAACTGAAGATATGATAAATTTAAAAGGATATGTTAATCGCATATCTGAGAGACCCAGTTTTAAAACAGCCATTGAAATGAAATAGGCTTTTTAGCATGTACAAATTTTGGACTGTTGATGTAATAAGATTTGTAACAATTTTCTTTACTATCTCAGTATTTATATCGATGTTTTTTTACCCTGGAGGAAATATTCATGATCCTTTGCAGGAGGGATACTCAATTAGTCATAACTTTCTAAGTGATCTAGGGGGTTATAAATCTCACTCAGGATTACCTAATTTGACTTCTTTTTTAATTTTTAATTTTTCTATGACTTTATTCATATTAATTGGTGTTTCTTTTTTGTTTATTCCAAAATTATTTAAAGATGATATTTTAAGTTTAATAATTTCAATCATTGGTTCTGTATTTATTTTCTTTGGAGCTTTTTTCTTTGCTGGAGTTGGTTTGACTCCTTATGATCTATATTTAGATGAACATATTTTTTTCGCTTTAAATGCATTTAGACTTCTTGTACCAGGTTTGGTTTTATATTTTTTTGTTTTAATGCGAAGCAATGTAAGTAAAAAATATTCAATAATGATTTTTATTTTATTATTTTTTACTCTTTCATATGTTGTTTATCAAATTGTTAGTGATAGCCCGCTAACAAGTATTGAGCAAATGGTAGAGCAAGCGATAATTCAAAAAATTATTACTTTTATTAATATTATATGTATGTTTTTTTTAAGTTTTGCTTTTTCTGAGAAGTTAAAAGCTATAAAACTTATTTAGAATTTTTTAAAGGATTTTTATGACTAAAAATTTGGTACCAATTATTGAAGCTAATAATCAATATAGTAAAAAATTTGATAAAGGTAACTTATCTGCGCAACCAAAAAAAAATATTGCTATTTTAACATGCATGGATGCTAGATTTGATCCTGCTAAAGCATTAGGGCTTGAGGAAGGCGATGCCCACGTAATAAGGAATGCAGGAGGAAGGGTTACAGATGATGCTATTAGATCTCTAGTTGTTTCCCATAAATTATTGGGAACTGTTGAATGGTTTCTGATTCAGCATACAGATTGTGGGATGCAAAAAATTTCAGATGAAACTATCGCAAAATTACTGGAGGATGATCTTGAAACAGCTTCTTTTGATGGAAAATCTTGGTCAAACAACAATAATGCTAAAAGTGAAAACCTCAAACCTGGTTCAAAAGAAGGTCATAAGGTTAATTGGTATACTTTTTCTAGTTTAAAACAAAGCATGACAGAAGATCTAAAAATTATTAAGAATCATAGCCTTATACCTAGCAATATTAAAGTTCATGGTTTTATATACGAAGTAAGCTCAGGAAAGCTTATTAAGATAGAAGATTATAAATAAATATAATTTCTTTTATAAAAATGCTGTGACAATTTAAGCCTTGTAATTATCAAACAAATTTGTTCTTTTTCATTTAATCTTAATGGGGGACGACTATACATGAAAAAATTATTATTAATTGTTTTGCTTACCTTACCTTTAAACATCCACGCAGCGAAAGCAATTCATCACGGCCCCATTGGTGTTATGGCAGACCATTTTCATAAGAAAGGCGAGTGGATGGTTTCATTAAGATTTGCAAATATGGAAATGAAGAAAAATATTCTCAATGGAAATTCAATTTCAACCGAAGATATCCTAAAGCAACCCAATCCATTTTCTAAAATACCTATGATGATGGAAAATTCTGAATCCATATTAGCTATGAATGAGGCTTCATCAAAAATGTCAGGCCATCCTCATTCAACATCTATGAAAATGCCAATGAATTTAAGTGTTATCCCAAAAAAAATGACAATGAGAATGATTATGTTGGGAGCTATGTATGCACCATCTGATAAAATAACATTGATGGGGATGGCAATGTTTGATGACAAAGAAATGATTTTAGATACTCACCAAGGTATGATGAGAAGAGAGTATTTAGGTTCTTTTGAGACATCCTCCTCTGATCTATCTAAAATTTCTCTCTCTGCATTAATTAATCTACATGATGTTGAATCTTCAAGGTGGCATGCAATATTTGGTCTAGAAAAAAGCTTAGGTGAGAATTCAGAAAAAGGTCTTGTTTTAACTCCTATGAATATGAAAACTTTTATTACATTACCTTACGGTATGCAATCTAGTGACAAAGCCCTTCGTTTAATTTCCGGTGTTACCAATGTTAGATTAATTGGAGATTTTATTTTAGGTAATCAACTATTAGTTAAAAAAGTAATCGATGAAAAAGATTGGAATTTTGGTGATGAGTTTGAATATAATATATGGTTTCAGCGATCTTTCAACGATAGAGCGTCATACTCTTTTAGGCTAAATTATAAAGATCAGGACTCAATTGATGGATCAAACAAAACAATCATGGCGCCAGTTCAAACTGCCAATCCTTTAAATTACGGTGGTGAGGTATTAAATTTTGGAATAGGTATGAATGCGATTTTTGATATTTTTGGTGGAAGACATAAAGATAGATTTGCTTTCGAAATTATTAAGCCAATAGATCAAAATAAAAATGGTTTACAAATGAAAAATGATATTTCTATTCATATTGGGTTTCAAAAATCTTTATAATTTAAATTGTAAAATTTAGAGTAAAACTTTACTCTAAAAAAAATTTATTTAAGGAAAATAATGAAAAAAGTATTTATTTCTCTTTTACTTTTTCTTGTACTTGTATCTAGTTATCTGGGACTGGGACCTTTTTTAGCTCTTTACTCTATTAAAGAAAGTATAGAGGCAAAAGACTCAAATCAACTAAGTAAAAATATTTATTTTCCTGAATTAAGAGCAAACTTAAAGGATCAAATTAATTTATCTTTTTCAGATAGCATCAACAAAAGATTAAATGATAATCCGCTAAGATTCTTGGCGGAGGGATTGGCTGATATAGTTGTTGATGAAACTCTAGATGTTTTTCTTACACCTGATGGATTAGGAAGGTTAATGGATGGTGAGGATCCGTCCTCAATTATAAGGAATAGTAAAAAATCAGAAAAAAAGGATAGTGGTGTAGAGGTTTTAGAAAGCATTGAATTTAAATACCAGTCAATGAATAGATTTATTGTCTTTATAAACACCGTTAATAAAAAGCAAATTAGACTTCACTTAGACAGATTTGGTATAAGGTGGAAGTTGGTAAATGTAATTTTACCATAAACATAGTTATTGATATGGATAGTAAGAATATAATTTTTTTTGGCGGTACAGGCTTAATAGGTAATTCTGTTCTAAACTTATTGAATAAAAAAGAATCAAAAATATATGCATTTTCTCGCCAAAATTTGAGTAATAAATTTGAAAATGTAAAAGATGTTATTTTTAATTTTGATACACTTGAGGCGGATATTGAATTAACTAACTGGGATCATGTTTATATTTGTTTAGGAAGAAGGCTAAAGGTTTGGGAGCTAATTTATATTAGGAAAAAAGATAGAGAAAATCATTTCAAAATAGAACATGATTATATAATTAAAATTCTTGAAAAAGCAAAAAAGCTAGGGGCAAGAGATGTTTCAATTATTTCAGCTATTGGTGCAAATTCAAAATCATCAAATTTTTACTTGAATACTAAGGGCCGTGTTGAAGAAAGTATTAAATTACTTGGATACGATAATGTTTCGATTTTGCGTCCAGGTCATATCCTTACGAACAATAACTCAAACTCTAAAGATTTTTTAATACAGATTGTTGATATTTTTTCAAAAATATCAAATTTGTTTCTTGTTGGCCCTATGAGAAAATACCGGGCTATTGAAATTGATAAACTTTCAAATTTTATGGTTGAAAAAAATAATAAAGGTTTGAATATTTATTATTATGATGATTTCATATCTACTAATTATGGAGGGAAGGTGTGAGTGTATTAGTAAATTTAGAAATTCCTGTAAAAAAAGAAAGAATTGAAGATTTTTTTAATTACTTAAGGGATATTTTAGTTGATACAAGGGCTTACGAAGGTTGTATTCGATTAGAAACTTATCATGATATGGAAAATTCAAAAGTTCTTCTCATTGAAGAATGGGAAAAGATAGAAAATCAAGAGTCCTATATGCAATGGAGAACTGAAACTGGGTTGGTAGAGGCTTTAGAAGAGTTTCTTGATGGTGAATTAGTTATTAAGAAATATTACCCAAAAAGGGATGTGTAATCATGGATAAAAAATTTGATATTATAATTTACGGGGCCACAGGATTTACTGGTCAATTATGCTTAAAATACCTATCTAAAAATGCCAACGATATAAGTTGGGCTATAGCTGGTAGAAATAAGGATAAGCTGGAGAATTTGAAAACTGAATTATCTCTTAATGTAGATATTTTTGTTGCAAATAGTGATGATCATGAAGCTCTTGATGAAATAACTAAAAATACAAAGGTTGTGTTATCCACCGCAGGTCCATTCCATAGATATAGTTCAAATTTAGTAAAGTCTTGTGTTAAAAATTCATCGCATTATGTCGATATTACCGGTGAATTCTTCTGGATAAGAGATATGATTGATCTTCATCATGAAGAAGCCTCTTCAAAAGGTGTAAGAATTATTCCAGCATGCGGATATGACTCTATTCCCTCGGATTTAGGTACCTTTTTTGCAAGCTCCAAAGTTGATGGACCTATAAAAAGAATTGAGTCTTTTCACGCGGGTCAAGGAGGTGTTTCTGGTGGTACTACTGAAACAGGTTTTTCAATGGGCGATCTTAAATTAGGAAAAAAAATGAATGATCCATATGTTTTAAATCCAGAAAATTCGGTATCGAAAGAGCAAAAATCTCTTGGATCAGACTCAGTTGGTTTAAAGAAAAATAAATTAATAAATTCTTGGACTGGACCATTTATTATGGCTGTTTCAAATACTAGGGTTGTTAGAAGAAGTGCAGCTCTTTTGGAGTTAAATCAAAACGGTTATGGAGTTAATTTTACTTATCAAGAACATGCTTTTTATAAGAAATTTAAAACAGCTTTATTAGTAACTTCTGTAACACTTTTATTTGGTTTAATTTTAAGGACACCTATTCGAAAGTTAATTAGACCATTGCTTCCAAAGCCTGGAGAGGGACCTAGTGAGGAGACAATGAAAAATGGTTTCTTTGATAGTTTTTTTACTGCTGAATTAGATAATGGAGATAAAAAATTATTTCGTGTTCATGGTAAAGGTGATCCAGGATATAGAGTAACCTCAAAATTTGTTTGCGAAAGTGCGTTAACTTTAGTCAAAGAAAATGAAAAGTTACCTGGCGGAAAAGAATACGGTGGTGTACTTACACCAGCATCAGGTCTTGGACAACCATTAATAGATCGTCTTTCTTTGAATGGTGTAAATTTTGAAGGTCCTCTATAATTAGATAGCTATCACTCCACCATCCACTGAAATTGAGTCACCGGTGGTAAAGGCTGAGTCGTCAGAGGCTAAAAATAAAACTGCTTTTACTACCTCATCAGGGTCACCAACTCTATTCATAGGATGTGTTGCCGCAAAATCAGCAAGCTGTTGTTTTGGATCTTCTGCGGCATCGATATATCTTTGCATCATCGGTGTATTGATAGCACCAGGTTGGACAGAATTGCATCTAATCTTGTAACCCATTTCAGCACAATGAAGAGCAACAGTCCTTGTAATAGCTAGTACGCCTGCTTTACTGTAATTATATGCAATTACAAATGGTTTTGGTCTTGTAGCTAGTGAAGAAGAGAAATTTACAATTGAACCACCACTATCTTTCATTGCTTTAACACCAAATTGACAACCAAGAAAAACTGATGTTCCGTTGATAGAGTGAGTTCTATTCCAATGATCAAAAGTTTCATCTTCAATAGTTGCAGGTTCACTAATTCCTGCAGCATTAATAACTGAAGTTATCTTATTAAATCTATCTCCTAGATATTTTTCTAAATCATTCCAAGAGTCAGGCTTTGTTACATCTGCATGAAAAAATTCACATTTATTTCCTATTTCATTTGCAACTTCTTGACCAAGAGTTTCATTTATATCAAGTGTTATAGCTGTTCCACCTTCCTCTACTACACGTTTGGCAGTAAGTGCACCCATTCCCGATGCTCCTCCTGAAATTACTACTAATTTCTCATTGAATCTTTGCATTTTCTTCCTTTTTTATTTTTTTCTTTTGATTAAAATATTTTTGATCTTTTTCTCTCTGTTTCTCTAATTCAATATCAATTGAATTTACTTTTTTACTTGAATTACAAACTGAAATTCCCATATCATTACCTCTCGTAATTTTAAACATTAAGTAACAATATGAATAAAATCAAAGATAAAAATAAAATTAAAGTTTTTTATAACGATAGCTGTCCAGTCTGTAAAAGAGAGATAGAAATTTACAAATCAAGATCTGAGGGGGTGGAGTACAATGACTCTTCAGAAATGGATGATAAATTTAATAGAAGAATGCACGCTTATCAGGATGATGTTGAGTATAAAGGTGCAGAAGCATTCCTAATAATATGGAAAAATACTAGTGGCTTTAAATGGTTGAGCCGTTTATTAAGTAATAAAATATGTATTTTTTTTATGAATTTGTTTTATGAACCCATAGCTTTTTATCTATACAAAATGCATTTAAAAAGGAGACAAAAAAAATGAAATTAGTTTCTTTTATAAATGAAAATAATACCCATATTGGCGCGTTAAAAGATAATTATATTATACCTTTTTCAAGTAACCCTGATATTCCTAAGGATATGCTAACTTTTTTACAAAATGGTGATGAATTTTTTGAACTTGCAAAAAATTTGCTCGAATACAATGAAAAGAGAATCCCTTTAGAAGATTGTAAATTAACTTCTCCTATTAAAAGACCGCCTAAAATAATTGCTATAGGATTAAACTACCAAGATCATCTTGAAGAAATTAGATTATTAGGAAGAAACGTTGATGATCCTGAGGTGCCAATGATCTTTAACAAACAATCTACTTCAGTCTGTGGCCCTTATGATTCTATTCATGACCCTTTTGTTTCCGAAAAACTTGATTATGAGGGAGAGCTAGCTTTCGTTATTGGAAGAAAATGCAGACACGTCCCAAAAAATGAAGCTCACAAAGTAATTGCTGGGTATTGCGTTTCTAATGATGTAAGTGTCAGAGATTGGCAACTAAGAGTACCTACTTTTACTATTGGAAAGTCTTTTGACACTCATTGTCCATTTGGACCAGCAATTGTTACTCCAGATGAAATTTCAGATCCTCATAATTTAGAAATTAAAACTGAAATTAATGGTGCTATAAAACAAAATTCAAATACTAAAAATTTAATTTTTAATTGTTTTGAATTAGTAGAGCACCTATCAACTTCATTCACCCTTGAACCTGGCGATCTTATACTAACAGGAACACCAGGGGGAGTAGGCGTAGCAGAGGATAGATTCCTTAAAGATGGTGATACAGTTAAAATAAGTATTTCCGAATTAGGTTATATTGAAAATAATGTAATTGATGAACCAGCTTCAACAAAAGTTTATTAAATTCTAATTATTTCCTGAAATTATAAGTTTATTTTCCATTATCTTTATAATTGGTTTATCTACAACTTTTCCTTTATACGAAAAAACTCCATTATTACTTTTTTTGTACAAATTAATAATTTCTTTTGCCTCTAATATTTCGTCTTCTGTAGGTAAGAAATATTTTTTTATAATACTTATCTGTGATGGATTTATAGCTGCCTTAGATAGCATTCCAATAGATTTTGATTTTTTTACTTCATTTTCAAAAGCATCCATATTTGCAATGTTCATAAAAGGACTGTCTATTGAGATTAAATTATTTATTGAGCATTCTAGAATAATTTTAGATCGTGCATAAAGCATTGCATCCCAACTCATTTCAGAACCAATCATGCTACTAAAATCAGCGGCTCCAAAAGATAAACCTATAACTTTTTCATTTTTGGCAATTTTGTTTAAATTATTAATCGCTAATGGTGTTTCAATTAAAGGAATAATTTTAATATCTTTTGAAATTTTATTGAAATTTTCTTCATCTTCAAACTTAGGAATAATAAAAGCAAAATTAAGTTCACTAAGCATTTCTAAGTCACTTATTCCATTTTCAGAACTTAAATCATTAATTCTTATGTAGATTATTGCATCAGGATTATTGCTTGATAGATATTTAAATAGATTCTCTCTTGCTTTAGATTTATCGTTTAATAATATTGAGTCCTCAAGGTCAAAAATAATCCCATCAGCTCCAGATTTAATGGCTTTTTGAACATAGTTTAATTTATTAGCAGGTATAAATATTGGACAAATTGGGAATTTATTCATCTTAAGTTCCATAAATTTTTATATAATCTTATCATTAAAAATTAAAATGTAGTATGGAAAAACTATATATAGTAAAATTACTTATTTTTGGAAGCGTGAAATTTTTAAATGTTTAATGTAAATAATAAAAATATATTAATCACAGGTGCTACCTCTGGCATTGGAAAAGAGTCGGCTCTTGCTCTAGCAAAAATGGGTGCAAACATAACATTTATTGCCAGAAACAAAGTAAAAGCAGAAAATTTGCTAAACGATATTAATAAAATATCTTCAGGTCAGAATTCATTTATAATAGCAGATTTATCCTCACAAAAAGATATTAAAGCTGCATCAGAAAATTATATTAATAAAAATATTTCTCTCGATATTTTATTAAATAATGCGGGTCTTATTAACTTTAAAAGAAGAGAGACTATTGATGGGCTTGAAGAAACTTTTGCATTAAATCACTTGGCTTATTTCTCCCTTACAAATTTACTTTTAGATAAAATAAAAGAGTCGAGCTCAGCAAGAATTATAAATGTATCTTCAGGCGCTCATCAGTTTGTCAAAAGAATGAATTTTGATGATATACAGTCAGAAAAATCATATAAGCCTTTTCAAGTGTATGGATACACTAAATTAGCTAATATACTTTTTACAAAAAAACTTTCATCTATTCTTAAAGATAAAAAAATATCAGTAAATTGCCTTCATCCAGGTGTGGTAGGAACCTCTTTTGGACAAAATAATAGTAACAATCTTAACAAAGTTTTATCTTTTATCGCTAAACCATTTATGCGTACTTCTAAAAAAGGTGCAGAAACATCTATTTATTTATGTTCTTCGCCAAATGTATCAGATATTTCTGGTGAATATTTTTATAATTGTAGGGTAACAAAAACATCCAAATGGGCCCGAAACGAAGAAGATGCTGATAAATTATGGGATATAAGTTCAAAACTTACTGGAATTTGTTAAATGAAAGGTGTTTTGTTGATAAATTTAGGCTCTCCTGAGAATTTGGAGATATCTTCCATAAAAAAATATCTAAAAGAATTTTTATCCGATGAGTATGTTTTAGATTTACCAAAATTTTTAAGAAATATTTTGGTAAATTTTATTATTGTTCCCTTTCGATCACCGAAAACAAAGGAGGCTTATGAGTCTATTTGGACAGAAAATGGATCCCCTTTAATTATAAATACAAAATTAATTTCTAAAAAGTTAGAAGACAAAATACATAAACCAGTTGAAACATCTATGCGATATCAAAAGCCATCAATTGAAGAAGGAATAAAAAATCTAATCAGAAGAGGATGTAATGAAATTATTGCTGTCCCTTTATATCCTCATTACGCCCAATCAACATCTTTAACTACTGAATTAGAGGTAAAAAGATTAATTAGCAAAATTAATTCAGAAATTAATTTATCTGTTTCACCACCTTTTTATAACGATCCTAATTATATTAAATCTTTGTGTGACAGTATAAGTAAAAATCTGCCAAATGATTTTGATTATCTTCTTTTTAGTTATCACGGTATTCCTGAGAGACATGTTAGAAAAATGGATCCAACATCATCTCACTGTTTGGAAAGCAAAGATTGTTGTGAAAAAAAATCCGTATCCCATCAATTTTGTTATAGACATCAAGTAAAGATGACTTCAAGGTTATGTGCAGAACAACTCAATTTAAATAATGACCAATGGGGTATTTCATTTCAATCAAGAATTGGCCCTGGATGGCTTCAGCCTTTTACAGATAAAGTCATAGAAGATTTGCCAGATAAAAATATAAAAAAAATAGCCGTTGTTTGCCCTGCATTTATTGCTGATAATTTAGAGACATTAGAGGAAGTAAATATTCAAGGAAAAGAATCTTTTCTAAATTCTGGAGGAGAAAAATTTACCTTTATTCCTTGTATAAACGATAATGATTTATTTATTGATTTTTTAGAAGGATTTGTTTCAGAATAAGAAAAAAAATAAAGGCAAAAAAATGTTAACCAAAGGTGACGATTTTCCAATACATCAACTTTCATCCCCAGTTTCAGAAGTAGGAACTTCAAGAAATTTTTATGATAGATATTTTTTTAATGGATACAGCAAAGACGGCAAAATTTATTTTGCTGCTGCAATGTGCGTTTATCCAAATTTAAACATTATAGATGCCGCATTCACAATCTCTTTTGATGGAATTCAACATAATTGCAGAGCATCAAGAGTATTAAATGAAGAAAGATTAAATACTAAAGTTGGATCAATAGAATTAAGTGTAATTAAGCCTCTAAAGAAAATAGGATTAAAGGTTAATGATACTGATGCGGAAATTTCAGCAGATATAGTATTTGAAGGAATTTTTAATATGATGCAAGAACCTAAAATGATTATGTACAATGGTCCAAGGCTTGTAATGGATACTTTTAGAGGAGTCCAACACGGAAAGTGGAAAGGAGAAATAAATCTAAAAGGGAAAATATTTAATCTTGAAGATCTTGATATAATTGGCGTTAGAGATAGATCATGGGGTGTTCGACCAGTAGGTTTAGCGGATAGTCAACCAGTTGTTCCTTTTGAAATACCTCAGTTTTATTGGTTATGGTGCCCTATGCAGTTTAAAAACTCTGCTGTACAGATACATTTTGTAGATGATGAAAATGGCAGGTTAATAAATGGAAATTCTGTTGTTCAATCCGAAAATAAAACTGATGATGAATTACTTATAAATTTGAGGAAGAAAGTTGAATACCAAAGTAACTCAAGAAGGGTAAAAGAATTATTTATTTTTGCAGAAAAAGCTGATGGAAGTGAAGTTAGTATAAAAATGACACCAAAAAGTAAGAATTTTATGTGTGGTATAGGTTATATGCATCCTGAATGGGGTCATGGTCATTATAAGGGAGAAAATGAGACTTTTTATGATTTTTATGATTTAAATCATGACCCCCATGAACCACCTTTTCTACATATTCAATCATTCTGTGATGTAATATTTGAAGATGATGGAAATAGTCAAAAAGGATTTGGGATATTAGAGGAATTAATTATAGGTCCACATAAACCAAGTGGTTTTAAGGATCTTTTTGATAAGACTAATGCCAATTAGTACCGAAAAAGACTTAGATTATAAACTAGAACTTTTAAGAGATTGGTTTGTTTCGCAACAAAGATTTGATAAAAAATCTATATCTATAACTCCTCACAATAGTACTTCAGCATCAGGTTTTTCAAATGAAACCTTTGTATTTAAATTAAAAGAAAAAAATTATAATTCTGATTTAGTTCTTAGGTTAGCTCCAACTGGTTTTAAAGTTTTTCCGGAGTATAATTTAAAAAAACAAGTCAATATAATGAAGGCTCTTTTCTCTCGAGGCTTTCCTGTGCCTGAAATACTTTTTTATGAAGGTAATAGTTCAATTATTGGTTCTGAATTCTACATAATGAATTATATAAAAGGAGAGGCCCCTTCGGATAATCCTCCTTATCATATGGATAAAGATGGAATGATGGGTAGGGCTAACTCTGAAGAAAGAAGAAATGTTTGGACTGATTGGTTATTTCATTTATCAAATCTTCATAAATTAAATCTTAAAGATTTTAATCTAGATGATATTTATGAACTAGATAATAATGAAAATCCTATAAAAAGAGATATTGAATATTACAAAAATTTTTTAGATTGGGGTATGGACGGAGAGCAAAATAGTCTATGCGATGATGTAATTGAATGGCTTAAGAAAAATATTCCGTCAGATTCGAATCCAAATAAGCTTTGTTGGGGCGACTCAAGATTAGGGAATGTTTTATATAAAGATTATAAGGCTACAGCACTTTTAGATTGGGAAATGTCATCAATTGGAGATCCTGTTTCTGACTTGGCGTGGGGGTTTGCAGTAGATGATGCAAGCAGTCTTGGTTTAGGAGTAAAAAAATTAAAAGGTTCGTTAAGTTCAAGTGAAGCAATAGATATTTGGGAGAAAAACACTAATTTATCTTCTAAAAATTATAAATTTTATCGCATTTTCTCTTTATTAAAATTTTCTATTATAATGATAAGGGTTGCAAAAAAATTAATGGTCAACAACATTATAGAACTTGAAAAAGATTTTTATAAGAATAACTATATTTCTAATTTTTTAGAAAAAGAATTTAAACAAATTTAATTAAGGAGAATGATGTGAATGATTTTGTATATCCAGGAATTTTAAGCAGTATTGCTTTACTTGTTTATTATTTTACTCTTTTAAGGGCAGGCATGGCTAGGGGTAAATTTGATATTAAAGCTCCTTCACATGATGGTCCTGAGGAATATGTTAGGCATGTTAGAGTTCATCATAACACTTTAGAGCATCTAGTTTTATTTTTACCTGGTTTGTGGTTATTCTCTTTTGCAGTTGATCCTGTATGGGCTGCTATAATTGGTATTTTATGGCCGATTGGTAGAATACGATACGCATTATCATATTATAAAGATGCTGAAAAAAGAGGCCCTGGTTTATACTTTAGTATGCCTCCAATTTACATTTATGTTTTGGGTTCGTTCATAGCGTTCTTTTATAAAATAATTACATAATTTCAAATTATACTTATGGAGAAAAAAAATTGAATAATTTAGGTAAGAATAAAAAATTACTTTTGGCAAAATACCCTAACGGCTTAGCAGAATTAGATGACTTTATTACTGAAGAAGTTGAGGTACCCAATATTGTTGATAATGAATTATTAATTCAATCGCATTATGTCGGTGTTGATGCAGCATTAAGATTAATTGTCAGAGATAGTGATGAATTTTTATTTAGAGTCCAGCCTGGTGATATCATTCACGCCAATATAGCTGGTGAAGTTATAGCTTCTAATAATAAAGATTTTGAAGTAGGTGATTTTGTTACAGGTGCATTAGGTGTTCAAAGTCTATCAATTAGTAATGGTGAAGGTTTAGAAAAATGTGATCCTAATCTGTCACCTTTAGGATCTTGGCTCGGAGGTTTTGGAGTTTCTGGCTTGACTGCATATTTTGCTTTATTTGATGAATGTAAACCTCAACCAGGTGAGACTATTTTAGTAACTGGGGCAGCAGGAGCAGTGGGTTCAATGGCTGGACAATTTGCAAAACTTGCCGGAGCAAAAGTTATAGGAACTACAAGCTCAAAAGAAAAATGTGATTGGTTAGTTAATGAATTAGGTTACGATGTTGCAATTAATTATAATGATGAAAATTGGTATGAACAGCTGGAAGCAGCAGCACCAGATCGCTTAAATATTATTTTCGATAATACAGGTGGTTCGGTTATGAATGAAGCTTTAAAACTAATTGCTATGCATGGTGTAGTTTTACTTTGCGGTTCAACCTCGCAATATTATCAGGATGAAATGAGCGGGCCTTCAAATTATATCTGGCTAGGAAGTATGAGAGCCAGATTGCAAGGATTTGTAATTTTTGATTATGCTGAAAGATATAATGATGCAAGAAAGAAGATATCTCAATGGATTGATAATGGATCTTTAAAATTACCTGAATTTGTTTGTGATGGTGATATCGAAGATTTTCCTAGTGCCTTCAAAAAATTATTCGAAGGTAAAAATTTTGGTAAAATGCTTTTAAAGTTACCTGCGGCAAAATAGTATTTATTTAGAATATTTTAAAAGGTAGCATTATTAATGTTTTTTATATTATAGTTAAAATATGAATAATCATTTTGATGTAATAGTTATAGGGGCTGGTATATCGGGTATTGGAGCTGGATATCATCTTCAAACAAAATGCCCTGAAAAATCTTATGCTATACTTGAAGGTAGGGATACCATAGGTGGTACTTGGGATCTTTTTAAATACCCTGGAATTAGATCAGATTCTGATATGTATACTTTGGGGTTTTCTTTTTTTCCTTGGAAAGAAAAAGAGGCCATTGCAGACGGTCCATCAATTTTAAAATACCTAGATGAGACATCAAAAAAATTCAATATAGATAAAAAAATAAAGTTTAATCATTATGTAAAAGATGCCTCATGGTGTTCTGAGAAATCAATGTGGACTTTAGAAGTCGAAGATAAAAATCAAATGGATATAGTTACAATATCTTGTAATTTTATTTTTATGTGTTCTGGATATTATAGTTATGAAAAAGGATATACACCTGATTTCGAAGGCATAAATGAATTTAATGGAAAGATAATGCATCCTCAGCAATGGGATACCTCAATAGATTACACTAACAAAGAAGTAATTGTAGTTGGAAGTGGTGCGACTGCAGTGACTCTAGTGCCAGAAATGGCAAAAGATGCAAAACATGTAACAATGCTTCAGAGATCACCTACTTATGTAGTCTCTGCACCTCAACAAGATCCATTAGCAAATGTTTTGCAAAAATATTTACCTTCAAAATTATCTTATTTTATTGTGCGATGGAAAAATATTCTACGACAACAATGGTATTTTAGATTATGTAAAAAAAATCCAAAAAGAGTAAAAGATTTTATTATAAATCAAGTAAGAAAATCTCTTGGTAATGATTATGATGTAGATAAGCATTTTACGCCTAGTTATAATCCCTGGGATCAAAGAATGTGCCTCGTACCTAATGGTGATTTATTTAAATCTATAAGAAAAAAACAAACCTCCGTGGTAACTGATAAAATTGATAAATTCATTTCGACTGGCATTAAACTTGAATCAGGTAAAACTTTACCTGCAGACATAATAGTTACCGCTACAGGTCTAAATTTAGAGATATGTAGTAACATAAATTTAAAAGTTGATGGCAAGGATATTAACCTTCCAGATACTGTTACCTATAAAGGTATGATGTTTAGTGGTGTTCCAAATTTAGTTTCTACATTCGGGTATACAAATGCATCTTGGACATTAGGTGCGGACTTAACATCTGAATATGTATGTAGGCTTTTGAATTATATGAAAAAAAGTTCAATTACAAAATGTTGTCCTGAAGCTAACAGTAAAATCGAAAATAATGATGATTGGCTTAATCTAACCTCAGGTTATATCAAAAGAGCAAAAGATATTTTTCCAAAACAAGGAAAGAGAAGTCCTTGGACAAACAATCAAAATTTTTTAAAAGATATTTTTCAAATACGCTATGGAAAAATTAACGATGGTGAAATTAAATTTTCTTGATATCAATTTAATATAGTTCAAATAAATTAACTTTATTTTTAGGAATTAGAATGAATTCAAAAATTTGTGAAATGTTAGGGATAGAATTTCCTTTATTGGCTTTTTCCCATTGCAGAGACGTAGTAGCCGCTGTTTCTAAAGCAGGTGGTATGGGGGTTTTCGGTGCAGTAAATCTTCCACCAGATCGTTTAAAGGAAGAGTTAGATTGGATTGATAGCAATGTAGATGGTATGCCTTATGGAATAGACTTAATTGTTCCAAATAAGTTTGAAGGTAAGGGTGAGAAGATTACCACTGAACAATTGGTCAAAGCTATTCCTCAGGGTCACAGAGATTTTACAAAAGAAATTTTATCTAATCATGATATAGAAACTGATGATTTGGTTGATTTAAAAGATGGCGCTGCTCAATTCAGAATGAATTTATCTGACGAAGGTGCGGCAACATCCCTGGAGGTAGCTTTTCAATATCCAATAAAATTAGTAGCAAATGCCCTTGGTGTTCCACCAAAAGTGATGCTTGAAATGGGAAAAAAACACAATGTTGCTGTTGCAGCATTGGTAGGTGCGAAAGAACATGCGGTTAAACAAGTTGAGGCAGGTGTAGACATCTTAATTGCCTCTGGTGGAGAGGCAGGAGGTCATTGTGGTGACGTTTCGACGATGGTTTTAATACCTGAAGTTTACAGGGCAATAAAACCAATTAAGGATGTTCCAATATTGGCAGCAGGCGGAATTACAACTGGTTCTCAGATGGCCGCAGCTATGTCAATGGGTGCATCTGGAGCTTGGTGTGGATCAGTTTGGCTAACTACATCAGAGGCAGAGACAAATCCAATCGTTAAAGAAAAAATGCTATTAGCAAGTTCAAGAGATACTGTACGTTCAAGAAGCAGAACTGGAAAGCATTCAAGACAACTAAGGTCACCTTGGACTGATGCCTGGGAAGAAAAAGGACCTGAACCACTTCCTATGCCTTTACAATCTCTTGTAAGTGAGCCTGCACTAAAAAAAATAGATAAGCTATCCCAAAGCGGGCATAAAGGTGCAAAAGACCTAGCTACTTATTGGGTAGGCCAGGGTGTAGGTCTCATGGATCAACCTATGAGTGCAGGAGCTGTTGTTCAGGATTTTAAAAAAGATTTTGCTGAAGCCTTTGAAAGACTAAATCATTTCTTTGAGTAATATAGAAATTATCCTATGAAAATATTTTTTACTATTCTATTAGTTTTTGTAACCTTAATTGTATTACTTTTTTCCTATCTTTTTCTTACAAAACCAACCCGAATGCCTTTTATTGGTCATTTTTTTGATAAAGTTGGATATGGTTCTTTATATTATTTGGATAAACCAAATAGGTCTTTAATTTATAGTAAAAAAAATAATATAAATTTAAAATTACATTTTTTTGAACCGTCTCAGAAAAAATCAAAATCAACTCTTTTACTTTTTCATGGAGGTGCTTGGGCATTTGGATCGTCTTACTCTCTTTTTAAAATTTGTAATGATATTTCTAGTCAGGGAATTACCTGTATAAGCGCTGATTACAGAATTGCTCTTAAACATAACTCTAAAGTAAAGGACTCAATGGATGATGCGAGAGCAGCTTATCAATGGATAATATCGAACGCCGAGGATTTAAATATTGATCCAGATAATATATTTGTTGGGGGTGGTTCATCAGGTGGTCAATTAGCAGCATCGTTAGCAATGATACCTGATGAAAATAATAAAACTATTGAAAAAATTAAGGGATTAGTTTTATTAAATCCCGCACTCAATACTTCTGTCTTAGATAGTGAAATACCTGATAATATTGAGGAAAGAAGAAAAAAACTTTGGTTATTTGTAAAAAAACTTTTCGACAGTAATTTTGAAAAATTTTCACCTTCAAACTATATTAGAAAAGATCTTCCACCTTCAATAATTTTACATGGTAAATCAGATAAAACAATTCCAATTGAAATCATAGAAAAATTTTCAAATGATATGATTGAAAAAGGAAATGTGGTAAAATTCCTTAAGTGGGACAACAAAGGTCATCAATTTTATAGGTGGGATAAAGAAGCGTATCCTGAGGTAATCACTGAATTAATTAAATTTATAAAGGAGAATTAAAATGCCACTAAAAATAACCATTTTAGGTTCAGCTGTATCAATTATTCTAGGATTTTCAGTTGCCTATATTGTTGGTCAAAATAGTATGGATTTTTTTGGTTTTCCCTTACTTATTTTTTGTTTCCTTTATTCCTATATAGTTCATTGGATTTTTTTTGTTCATGCTTATATCTTTCAAACTGAGCATTATTTTGATGCAACTGGAAGCTTTACCTATATAAGCTTGTCAGTAATCCTAATTCTCAATTCTGTATTTAACTCAGATTTTCAAGATTTAAACCCTTATACTTATTTAATTGGAATAATGGTTATTTTATGGTCCTTAAGGCTTGGAATATTTTTATTTAAAAGAGTAAAAGATGTTGGTCAGGATGTTAGATTTATAGAAATGAAAAAAGACTTTTTCTGGTTTTTTATGACTTGGACTTTATCTGGTTTATGGGTCTTTCTTACATATGTAGCTGGTTTATCGGCGATGACATCTATAAATTTAATAGAAAATATGAGTTCATATCATTTTATTTTTATGTTTATAGGATTTTTATTGTGGGTTCTGGGTTTTATAATAGAAATACTGGCGGATAATCAGAAAAAAATATTCCGAGAAAATCCTATCAATAAGGGTAAATTTATTAGCTCTGGTCTTTGGGCTTGGTCACGTCATCCTAATTATTTTGGTGAGATTATTTTATGGTTAGGTATATCAATTATAGCTTTCCCTTCGATGGAAGGTGGAGAATTTTTAGCATTAATTTCACCAATATTTGTTTATGTACTGCTTACAAAAATTAGCGGAATACCTATGTTAGAAAAGAGTTCTGATAGTAAGTGGGGATCGGATGAAGATTATATAAAATATAAAAAAACTACACCCATATTATTACCAAAAAAACCAAACTTTAATTAGTTACAAGATCGTCTTTTAAGTATCTACCAGCCATATAATAATGGAAAGCGCACCATATCTTAAGTGAGGCAAATATTAATAAACTATATCTTAAGGATTCTTTTCCATATTCAGATTGAAGAATATCACTAACAATCCCAACTGCCGAAGGACCAAATCCTAAACCAATTATATTTATAATAAATAATAAAATTGCAGCTGCAACTGATCTCATTTTTAGTTCAACTACTCCTTGTGTCTGGCTAAATGTAGCTGCTTGATAAAAATTGCCTAGAGCAACTGGTATAATTAGCCATAGAAGCGATGTAGTGGCTGTTGGGCTCATGTAAACAAGATAATATAATGGTGCCGTAACACCCATAGCAATTGCAGCTACCCACAAAGACCATCTAACATCTCTTGATCCAAAATAATCTGATAAATACCCACCAAGAAAAATTCCTAAACCACCAGGTAATCCCAATATTAATCCTAAATACCAACCTACATCACTGGTTGGCATTCCGTAAGAACGTTGGAAAAATGATGGCAACCAATTGATTGCTCCATAGCCGACAAAGGCGGCAAGAGATGCAGCAAAAGCTAAATGACGGAACGATTTTTTTCTGAGAAGATAAGAGATTGTTTCATAGATAGTTGGTTGATTTTCTGAAGCAATCTTGCCTTCAGCTTGCCCTCTGATTGGTTCTTTGACGGTAAAACGAAATAGTACAGCTATTAATATACCTGGAACCCCAACAATAAAAAAAGCAGCTCTCCAGCCAAACATTTCGTCGATCCACCCACCAGCAAATAAACCAAACATTATACCAAATGGAATTCCCAAAGAATAAATACCTAAAGCTGTTGATCTTTTATTTGCTGGAAAATAGTCTGAAATCATTGAATGAGCTGGAGGACTACACCCTGCTTCACCAATGCCAACACCTATTCTAGCAAGAAGTAAATGTAAAAAGTTTTGAGCTAATCCAGAGAGTGCTGTCATTAAACTCCATATCGCTAATGATAATGAGATTAGATTTCTTCTATTTCCTCTATCGGCATATTTTGCAATTGGAATACCTAGTGTTGCATAGAATGCTGCGAATGCAAAACCAGATAATAACCCCAGAGATGTATCAGATAAGTTTAAGTCTGTTTTTATGGATTGTAGAAGAATTGATAATATATTTCGATCAATGAAATTGAAGGTATAAACAATAACTAAAATTCCGAGAGCATAATTTCTTACTGATTGTGATTTAATATTTTCTGAAGCAGTATCTGACATAATTCCCCTCTACAAATAGCTATATAAATATATAAAATTAATTTATTAATACTAGGGAAATATAATTAAATATTATTAATAAATAAAAGGTGGTGAAAAAATTCACCACCTCAGATTCTTAATTACTCTTCAAATTATGAGTTTAAAAGTTTCTCTTTACTAGTCAGAGGA
>Ga0208130_1000118_pt1 | contig 42217 bp, 43 predicted proteins | sample ETNtaG_31_FD_185771 | JGI IMG/M metagenome (GOLD analysis project Ga0208130, IMG submission 185771) | Marine microbial and viral communities from oxygen minimum zone, Eastern Pacific Ocean - ETNP201310SV78 (SPAdes) (version 2) | ecosystem: Environmental > Aquatic > Marine > Oceanic ... | reverse complement strand
ATTTGATACTTGTCCATAATTTTTGGGTAATGGGCAACTGATATTGCTGTTACATCTAATTCACCTTTTTCAGAACGTATATTTAATGATTCAATATCTTCCATCAGATGAGATATTTTAAAGTTATCTAATTTTACGTTTCCACTAGCGATACCGTAATACATGAATGCGTCGTCTGAATCGGGGCTATGACCAAATATTACTTCTTTTTCCATTAAATTGCCTTACTAGTTACTTCGATTAAATCGTATTCTGTTGTTCTTTGTACAGCTTCATAACCTGCATCGTTGATTAATTTTTTAATACCATCAACCGATGTTCTGTTATAAAAACCAGCAGACAACATAACATTTTCATCAAATAATGTTCCACCAAAGTCATCCGCTCCAAAAGATAATGCAATTTGACCAGTTTTGTATCCTTCAGAAAACCAAGAAGCCTGAATATGGTTTATGTTATCTAAAAATATCCTAGAAATTGCTATAATTCTTAAGTATTGGTTTGGTCCGGCTTCTTTAGTAATTTTTTTACCAAGGGCTGTATTATCTTTTTTAAAAGACCAAGGAATAAATGCGGTAAATTTAGCTGGCTTAGAATTTATTGCTTCATCTTGTACTTTTCTAATGTGCGAAAGGGTTTCAATAATATCAGAATCATCTTCAAGATGTCCGTACATCATTGTAGCTGTAGTGTAAATTCCTACATCATGAGCATTTCTATGCACATCAGTCCATTGGTCAACTGAATTCTTTGGTTTAAATCTACTAATTTTAGATTTTATTTCGTTAGTTAAAATTTCTGAACCGCCACCAGGCATTGTTCTTTGACCTGCTTTTTTTAATTCTTGAAAAACTTCTTTAATTGTTAGGCCAGAAACTTCAGTCATTTTCATAATTTCAGGAGCTGAAAAAAAATGAGGTGTTATATCTGGAAACTCTTTAACAGTCCTTGAAACAATTTCTGTGTAGAATTCAAAAGGAATATCACTATTTAATCCGCCTTGCATAAGTATTGTTGTACATCCCTTTTCTCTTGCTTTCCTGATTTTGTCTATCATCTGATCAACGGTGTAAGTATATGAGGATGGATCAGAAGGATCAGTTCTGTAAAATGCACAGAAACTACAGTATGCATCACATATATTTGTATAATTTAAATTAGTATCAATTACAAAAGAAACATGTTTATTTGGAACTAAATTAAATCTCCTTTCTTGTGCCAATGAGCCAAGAGTCAATAAATCGACATCTTTATATAAATTAAGAGCCTCTTCTTCTGTTATGCGAATATTATTTGAAATTTTATTTTTAATTGAATCAATCATAATTTAATTTTAATCTTCTATCTCATTATACATCTCTTTAAAGATGTTGATTGCTTTTTCTTCAGGATTTCCGATTCTATATGAAAACCCATTAATATAATCAAATATATTTTTTTCAGACATATACGGCTTTTTATTATTTTTAACTATATATTTTAAACTTTCATCATAATTATTAAGGCCTTTATTTATAGAGTTTGATAAGTCAATAAGGTCATTTTCTTCAAGAACATTATAAGCCCATACTGCAAAAACAAATGGCATTCCAGTATTTTTATGCCACTCTAACCCAAGATCATATTTGTAATTATAATTTTTACTATTTGATTCAGCCAGCGCATCGTCACCTATAATCAACATTGAATCAGACTTGAAGGCATTTGATTTAATTTTCAAGTTCTTATTTTTCCAAAAAAAATTATTTAACACCTTAAGTAAAATTACTGAAGTTGATGTTTGACTTGTTACTGAAACATTTGTGATATCTTTTAATTTTTTTTGAGAAAAAACAAAAACACTATTCGCAGATTTCTTTGTTGCAACACAATAATTATCTAATAGTTCTAAATTTTCTAAGTTAAAAAAATCAATTAAAGATATTGGTCCTGAATTTATTGCTTTTTCTTTAATTGCAATACCCATTTTCTTTGGTGTATATTTTTGATATCTAAAATGAGGAATTTTGTTTAAATAAAAAATTTCTGAATTAAGATATGGCATTTCGCCTATCTTAGTCATTGTAGACATTTACTTCATTGTAGAGGGCATCTCTTTCGACAGGAATTTTTCTTGCTTCTTTGATTAGGTAAACCATCTTTTCCCTAGCCAATCCTCCCGGAGATTTTGCTTTAGCAGCGTGCATAATATTTTCTTTTTTTATTGTGCCATCAAGATCGTCTGCACCAAAATTTAACCCAATTGAAGCTGTTTCTTCACCTATAGTAACCCAATATGATTTTATGTGATCAACGTTGTCGAGCATTAATCTTGCAATTGATATCATCTTTAAGTCATCAATGGGTGTAGCAGGATTGTCAGTTAGTTGAGTTGTGCCTGTTTGGTACTGTAATGGGATAAAAGCTAAAAAACCTTTAGTTTCATCTTGTAGATCTCTTAACTGTATAAAATGGTCAACTCTTTCCTCAATTGTTTCAATATGTCCATATAACATTGTGCAATTAGATTTTATTCCTTGGTTATGTGCAATTTTATGTATTTCTTGCCATCTTGAAGCTTTTGATTTACCTGGCAGAAGGAGCTTGTGAACTCTTGGAGAAAAAACTTCTGCCCCACCTCCGGGCATTGATGTAAGCCCTGCTTCTTTTAATCTTGATAGTGATTCTTCGGGGTCAATTTTCCATCTTCTGTGAAAATAATCTATTTCTGCAGCAGTAAAGCCTTTAATGTGCAAATCTGGATGCTTTTCTCTAATGGACTTAACAATATCTATATAATAATCAAATTCCCATGTTGGGTGATGACCGCCAACCATGTGAACTTCATTCATCTCGTCGTCAATGCCATTTAAAATTTCATCTACTGTCATTTCATAAGCATCTTTATCGCCCTTCTTCTTTGCGAAATCACAGAAACTGCAACTTAAAACACATATGTTCGTTGGATTTATATGCCTGTTAAGTACAAAGTAAACCTTATCTCCAGAAATTTGCCTTTTTTTATAATCTGCTAATTTCCCAAGTGAATGAATATCTGATGTGTTAAACATGTTAACCCCATCTTGAAAATCTAATCTTTGCCCTTTTTGAATTTTTTCAGATATTTTATTTAAATTGTTGTCGACAGATATTAAATTATCTATTTCCAATAAGTTTCCCATTTTTCATTTACCTTTTTAATTATATCATCTTGCATTTCAAGTGTTTTTTGGTATCCACCTTTCCATGTGGCGTCAATCCCCATAGTTCCGCTATATTTTGGCACAGCTCCAATAAATTCTTGTTTGTTAAAATATATGTCATCTCCGGGATCAAATCTTGTAAATATTCCCCACATAACCTCTACATCATTGTTAACATCTATATCACTAGACACAACTGCAACAATTTTAATATTTGAAATCAGAGGGCTATTTATTAATTTTTTAACTACTTCACTTCCATCTTTGTCTACACTTACAACTAAAAGAGCATTTTTAAATAACTTCCATTTATTGATTCTGCTGTCTATTGCTTTTAGATCACTTGGTATAACTGGTGGTAATAAATTTACTTCTTCTGATTTTGTAGTTGCATTAATAACTAACTTATTTCCGTAGTGAGTTTTTTTTGATGTAAAGTCCAATGTATCTGTTGGTGCTTGAGAAATGAGCATAATTGAATCAATAGGATCAAAATTTTTCCTAATTTGTTCTAAAACTTGGCCTCTATTTTTAACATCAACTCCTTTATCAACAAGAACCATTACCTTCGTAAGTGATAATTGTCCAAGTCCTAATATTGATAATCCGGTTTTATAAGCCTCTCTGGCATATCTATTTTCAGTAGAAACAACAAGAAAGCTATGAAAGCCTGCTTCATAATAAGCCCATAAGTCGTGTATTTCTGGATGAATTACTTTTATTAACGGTTTTAAAATGCTTTGAGTGCAATCACCTAAATATTTATCTTCTTGCGGGGGTTTTCCAACAACTGTAGCAGGGTAGATAGCATCTTTTCTTGCATAAACGTTATTTATATTGAAAATGGGGTAATCCCCTGCTTCAGAATAATGCCCAAAATGATCACCAAAGGGCCCTTCAAGTTTTCTTTCATGTGGCTTTAAATAACCTTCTAAAAGAAATTCGCCAGTTGAAGGTGCCTTTAGATCAATTGTTTTACATTTAGAAAGTCTTGTCCTGCTTTTTCTTACAAGGCCAGCAAATTCTAATTCTCCAACACCTTCAGGTAATGCCATTATTGAGGCTATTGTTAACACAGGATCACCGCCCAATGTAACTGCAACAGGCAAATTTTTATTTAAAGTTTCAGCCTCTTGGTAATGATATCCACCACCCTTACCAATTTGCATATGCATTCCAGTTGAATTTTTATCATAAACATGGAGTCTGTACATTCCTAAGTTAGGAATATTATCAACTGGGCTATTGGTTTGTACTAATGGTAAAGTAATAAATTTTCCACCATCTTCAGGCCAACATTTTAAAATTGGCAAATCATCTAATCCATTTTTAACAATTAGTTCAGGAAGTCTCTTTGATACTTTTTTAGGAGGAAAGGATAAGAACCTTTTTATAGTTTTTCTTTGTTTAAAAATTTCTTTTATTTTGGGCGGCCTCATTGCCTCTATAAAATTTAATAATTCATTACCAATTTCTTCTGGGTTTTGACCCAATGCAATTTCAATTCTTTTATCACTCGCGAAAGTATTTATTGCTAATGGATATTTTGAGCCCTTAACATTTTCAAATAATAATGCTGGTTTATTTTCTTTTTGTGCACGAATAGCAATCTCAGTTATTTCTAGTTCAGGGTCAACTTCCTCTTTTACTCGATGCAACTCACCTTCGTCTTCAAGGTCATTTATAAATTCTCTGAAATTCGATGACAATTATTCGCCTTTCCATTCTTTTAAATTTTCTGGTTCAATATCAAGTTTTTCTAGGACCCTTGAAGAAATCATATCAACAAGGTCTTCAATTTTTTCTGGTAAATTATAGAAGCCAGGTGATGCTGGTAAAATAATAGCGCCAGCGCGTGTTAACTTTGTCATGTTTTCTAGATGTATCAAGCTATATGGTGTCTCTCTGGGAACAATTATAAGTTTTCGTCTTTCTTTGATACATACATCGGCTGCCCTTTCAATTAGGCCTCGTGATATTCCATTTGCTAAACTTCCTAACGATCCTGTTGAACAAGGAACAATAGCCATGCCACTTGTTCTAAATGAGCCACTAGCTATACTTGCACCGACATCATTCTCATCTATTACTTCAAGAAGATTTTCATCAAGACCATATTTATCAACAAGAATTTTCTTATCCTTATCCGCACTACCACTTAACTTAGTATCAGTTTCTAAAGATAATATTCTTCTACCTGGCTTAGAAGTAACTAGATAACACTTATGCCCTGCACCGATTATTCCTCTTAATACTGAAATTGAATAAAGACCACCACTTCCCCCAGAAATACCTAAAATATATTTTTTAATCATTGTAATATTGTGCTAATTGTAAATGTTAACATTAATATTATAGAGATCTGCCCGTTCATATCAAAGAAAGCCTTATTAATATTTGTTTGAGTAATATTTTTCAAAATCATATGTTCTCTTAAAAAAAGTAATAATATTATTGTACAACCAATCCAGTAAATTGGATTTAAATTAGAAATAATCCCAATTAAAAATATTAAAATTAACGTAATTGAATGTGATATTGAAGCCAAAATCTTTGTAGTTCTAAGACCAAATTTTGATGGAATTGAATAAATATTATTTTTTAAGTCGAAATCTATATCTAAAATTGCATAAATTAAATCAAAGCCACTAACCCAAAAAAAACCTGCTAAACCAAGAATAAATGTTTCTAATGAAAATTTCCCTGTTAAAGCAATTTCGACTGCTGGTGGAGCAATTAGGTAAACAATACCTAAAAAATAATGGCAAAGATATGTAAATCTCTTTGTTAATGGATATATTATAAATACTGCAATGACAATAGGTGATAAAAGAAAAGCAAGATTATCAAAATAAATAAGAGTTGTGTAAAAAATAAGCAATGATAACAAAGAAATAAATAATGCACCTTTTTGAGTAATTGTTCCTATAATTAGCCCTCTGTTTTTAGTTCTCGGATTTTTCTTATCTATATTTACATCTAATATTCTGTTTATAGACATTCCAAAAATTCTTGCGTTTATAAGTGCAATCATTATTAAAGTTAAATCTGTTAAATCAAAGCCAATTTTTTTTGATACAAGAATGTAAGAGCTTAAAGCAAAAGGCAATGCAAAAATCGTATGTTTAAATTGTACAAATTCTAAATAATTTTTAAGTTTAAATAGCATTTATTATTTTATTTTTCTAAATGATTTTGAAAGAGTCAAAAGTAACATCAATATAGATATTAATATAATTGAGTCTATTAGCAATGTATTTTCTGCTCCAAGTTTATCTACGCCATAACCAATTGGTAATGCCCCAAATGGAATGAAAGCAAAGTTAAGCATGAAAAATCCCATCATTCTTGCTCTGTATTTTTTGTCAGTGTATTCCATGGTTAATACATTACTCAAAGCCATTCTTATTTGCTCAAATGCTCCGAAAAATATAACAACAATTAAGCCTACTGAATAATATGGAAAGAAACTCAATGTCAAAATACAAAATCCAAGGCCAAAAGCAGATATCAAAAATAATAGAAATCGTAAATTACCTTTTTTTAATGTTGAAATCATTAGTGTTCCAAAAACTGCACCAATACCAGCTAAAGTTAATAAAATCCCTATTTCTCCAGGAGAAATCATATATAGCCTTCTAGCTATTATAGGTAATTGAAGCCTTACAGGCATTGCAATCATGCTTACTATTAAAGATGAAAAAAGTATTGCTAAAACCATTTTGTTTCCTAATAAATATTTAAATGATTTTTTCATTTCATCAATATAGTTTTCAGAAACAGAATCATTTTTTTCAGTTTTGGGCAAATATATAGCCAAGAATAAAGCTGAAAGTTGAATTAATGAAATAACTAGAAAGACATTTGACGGTCCATATTTTCCATATAAATACCCAACTGCTGAACCAGAAAAGACAGTGACTAAAGCCATACCTGATGATAGTAGAGCTATTCCATTACTAACTAAATTTTCAGGAACAATTTTTGGGATAAATGAATACCTGGCAGGTAGTTGAAAAGAAAATAATGCACCTTGAAGCATTGACATTAAAAATAAGAATTGCCAAGAAATTAAATTTAATTCAATTAATATCCATGTAGAAATAGATGTTGCAAAAAAACCAATTTGAACAATTTGCATCACTCTTCTATTTTCAAATTTATCACCAATGACTCCTCCTAAAACTGAAAATAATAAAAGAGCTGGTGCAAAACCCATGCTAACTACCCCTGCTAAAAAAGCACTATTAGTCATATCATCAGTTAGAAGTGCTCTTGATGGCATTGCCATTTGGACAGCAAAAATTAGGTTAACACTGGTTAGCCATAAAATTCTGTAACCTGAATATTGAAATGATGCAAAAAAAGATTTCATTTAATAAAGTGAATTTAATTGTTTTAGTATAAAATTGCAATGAGATATTATGTTGAATTTTTTATATAAATATTTTTTAAGAAAAGTATTATTTTTATTGAATCCTGAAACAGCACATAAAGTTGTTGAGTCATTTCTTTATCTCACACCTAATAAATTATTTAATATTTTTTTTAAGTACAACTTTAGTAAAGACACCTCAACAGTAATTTTTGGCAATAATGTTCCAAGTCCAGTTGGGATTGCAGCTGGTCTTGATAAGGATTATAAATCAACGCCAAAATATTTAAGTTTAGGGTTTGGTTTTAGTGTAGTTGGGACAACAATGATTAATCCAAGAAAAGGTAACCCTAAACCTAGATTAATAAGGGAGAAGTCTAAAGGCGAGTTAGTCAATGCATTATCATTTCCAAGTGATGGGTCATACAAAATTCTAAATAGATTGAAAAATTATCCATCTCCAAGAGAAAGGATAATTATTTCTGTGTCTGGTACCTCTGAGGAAGAGATAATAGAAAATTTATTATTATTTCAAGATTTTTGCTTTGCTGTAGAAATTAATATTTCAAGCCCGAATACAACTGATCTTAAGAAATTTGTAAATCATAATTCAATAAGATCTATTTTAAAAAAATCTAGGAAAGTCACAAATTTGCCGATATTTATTAAATTGCCTCGGCTATTAGAAATTGAATATTATGATGAACTAATAAAAGCAACACAAGAATTTGATCAAGTAGGTGTAGTTTTATGCAATACTCTTCCTGTTACTGATTCAAGGTTAAGTGTAGGTAATGGTGGTAGGAGCGGAAAGTCTTTATTTGATAGTACGCTATCGATATTAAAATATGTTAGAAAATCTTTTCCAGAAATAACAATACTTTGTTCTGGAGGAATATCGTCCCCAGATCAAGCAAAAATGTTATTAGAGTCTGGTGCAAACGCATTGCAAATTTATACTGCACTTATATACGAAGGTCCCGGAATTATTAAGGAAATAAATGATAGTTTAAGTAATTGAATTAATAAACTTATAGAATCCTGACTTTTCAGGAGCTTCAATTGTATTTAAGTCAGGTAGTTTATTATTTGCAATACTTTCCTTTACCGTGAAACCGTATTTAGCATATTTTAATAACTCGATATCAGCTTCTCCATCCCCAAAATAAAATAGGTCACTGCTCGTTAATTTCAATAGATCCAAAAGAACCTTTGTAGAATTTAATTTATTTCCTTCTAATGACGATACTTCACATAAATTGTCAAAAGTTTTATTGATTTCAACTAAATTGCTAAATCTATTTTTTAATTTCTTGGTAATTTTATCTGTGTCAGAAGGGTTACCAATTATTAATAAAACAGTCTTGTTGATTATTTTATTGAGATTATCTGTTTTAAACAGTTTAATATTTTGCCTTAAGGAATAATCTACAATCCATTTAAATTCATTTTGAACATAAATATTTTCTAAACTGTAAAGTGCTGTATTTAAATTTTTAAATTCATTTACGTCATTTATTATATTTTTAAACGTATCGTCATCAATTTCTTTTTGATAAAGATCAACTTCGGTTTCTGGGTCAGAAATTATAGAACCTCCAGAACAAATATAAGGTAGTTTTAATTTCAATAATTTTGCAAATTTAGAGGCAGGAATTTTACTTCTACCAGTAGCAAAAGTTACTGGCACCCCTAATTTATGTAGCTTATTAAATATTGTAGAAATCTCGCTGCTTACATTTCCATTGGTCAAAATAGTTCCGTCCAAATCAGTAACAATAATGGGTGAATTTGTAAATGTATAAATTGATTCCATATTATGTATAATACTTATGATAAATTAACAAATTGTAAATTATGGAAATAAAAATAATAATACCCTCTCCACTTAGAAACTTCACCAATGGTGAAAGGTCTGTAAATATTGAATTAGATGAGCATTCTTCAATTTTGGATTCAATAAATAAATTGAATGACATTTATACGGGTATTTCTGCAAAAATAATTGATGAAAATAATTCATTACATAACTTTGTAAACATTTTTATGGATGGAGAAGATGTAAGGTACATTGAAGGTGTTGATACTAAGTTAATTGCTAACTGCGAGATAAGCATTGTTCCAGCAGTTGCAGGCGGCTTTAAATAGCTTCTCTTATTGAGTCTATAACAATAGAATCAGGCACATCATCTTTTATAATCGGGCTACCAATATCTTTCAATAATACCCAATTTATTATTCCATTTTTAACTTTTTTATCATTTTTGGTGTTATTGAATAAATCATTAATGTCTACTCCACTTGTTAAATTAGTTGGAAGGCCGTATTGATTTAAAGTTGATACTATTTCGTTTTTAGTTTCAGTGGAAATTAATTTCAAATTTTTGGATATATTTGCTGCCACAACCATTCCAATGCTTACTGCTTCTCCATGCAATAGTTTTCCGTATTTAGTTAGCCCCTCTAACGAATGCCCAATTGTGTGACCAAAATTTAATTTTATTCTTTCAGAGCCTTTTTCAAACTCATCTTTTGAAACAATTTCAGCCTTTATTTGAACACTTCTTTTTATGATTTCAGTAAATACCGGGTTCTTCTTGCTTATAATATCTTCACTTTGCATTTGAAACGTATTTAATAGTTCTTTATCAAATAAAAATGCATGTTTAATAGCTTCAGCCCATCCAGAATTTAATTCTCTTTCTTTTAAAGTATCCAATGACTTTGTGTCCATTGCTATAAATAATGGCTGTTTAAAAGCACCAATTAAATTTTTACCATGTTTAAAATTTACTCCAGTTTTTCCTCCAATAGAAGCATCAACCATTGCTGCTAAGCTTGTTGGGAAATGTATTACGTTCAATCCTCTTAACCATGAAGATGCAACAAACCCAACAAGATCTGTTGTTACACCGCCTCCAATTGAAATTAATATGCTATTTCTTTCGGATCCCGCACTCAAAAGCCAATCATAAATGTATGTACAAGTTTCAAGATTTTTTTTAGTCTCATTTATATCAATTGATAATGATTCACAGGTTATATCAAAATTTTCTAATTCATTTATTAAATTTATTGCTTCAGAGGCAAATACTTTTGAATCAGAAATAATAAAAATTTTTTTCGGGACGTATTTATTTTTAATATATTGAGCTAAGTCTTTTTTAAAATTATTACCTACAAAGATAGGATAATCACCTTGGGTAGAATTAATATTTGAAGCTATTAGATCATTCATAATTTTTTAATTCTTCTAAAATCATTTCTATTGTTTCTGCTTCATCAATTTTGTCATTAACAATTATTAAATCAGCTTTTGAATATACATCATACCTTTTTTCTAGTTGTGTCTCTAAATTTTCAATTAGACTTAATTCATTATTAAATAACAATGGCCTATGACCCCTGTTTGAATTGAGTAATCTTTTTTCAATTTCTGATGGTGATGATTTTATCCAAATTACCAGTCCATTATCCTGCATCATTTCAAAAGAATCATTTATCTCAGGCAATCCACCTCCAGTAGAAACTACAATATTCACTTTGTTTTTTAATGAATCAAGTATTTTCTTTTCTTCATTTCTAAAAAATAATTCACCTTTAGATTTAAATATTTCAGAAATTGAAGAAGCAAATTCATTTGTTATAGATTCATCAGTATCTAAAAAATCAAATTTTAACTTGGCTGATAACTTTTTTCCTAAAGTGGTTTTGCCTGATCCAGATTGACCAATTAAAAATATCTTTGTGGGTTTATTTTTTTCCAAATTCATTATGAGATTTAATATAATTTGAAAAATTCATAACTAATTCATCAATATGGTCACCACCAAATTTCTCAATGATGGATTCGGTTAATATTAATGACATCATTGCTTCTCCAATCACACAAGCAGGTGGAACTTGGCAAACGTCACTACGATTGTATTGTGCCTCAATTATTTCACCTGTATTTATGTCAACAGATGGCAAAGGTTTTGCAAGTGTTGCAATTGGTTTTATTGCTACATTTACAACAATTGGCTCTCCGTTAGTTACACCACCTTCTAAACCCCCTGCATGATTGGTGATGTGTTTAAAATTTCTTCTATCCTTTGTGTCAGGAACTATTACATCTTGAACTTCAGAGCCGGGTTTTCTTGTGTTTTCAAAACCGTTTCCGATTTCAACCCCTTTTACAGCATTAATGCTCATCATTGCTTGTGCGATTTTGCCATCAAGTTTTCTGTCCCACTGTGAAAAACTACCTAAACCTACCGGTGAATTAAAAGCTACAACCTGAAAAATTCCTCCAATTGTAGTTTTATTTCTTTTTGATAAAAGAATTGCATCTTTGAATTTTTCGTCCATATTTTTTGAAGAAGACCTTACTTCAGAAACCTCAGTCTGATCCCAGTCAATATTTTCAAGATTTTGATCAATATCGTCAGATGTAACTTCTCCAATGGAAAGAACTCTACTTTTTATAGAAATATCTAATTTTTTTAACAATGATTTACATAAAGATCCTGCAGCAACCCTTGAAGTAGTTTCCCTTGCACTAGCTCTCTCAAGTACATTTCTTAAATCATGTTGTTTAAATTTTAAAGCTCCAGCAAAATCGGCATGTCCTGGAACAGTTTTTGAAAATTCTTTTTTATCAACTGACTCATCAACTGGATATGGAGACATGGCATCTTTCCAATTTTTAAAATCAATATTTTCTATCCATAATGATATTGGTGAGCCAAGTGTAAGACCATGTCTTACACCAGATTTAAAATACGCATGATCCTTTTCAATTTTCATTCTTCCTCCCCTGCCAAAACCTTTTTGCCTTCTTTGAAGGTCTATCTCTATATCTTCCTCAGATACATTTATACCTGCAGGAAGACCTTCAACCATAATTGTAAGGCCTGGCCCATGTGATTCACCTGCTGTTAAAAATCTAAACATAATATATTCACATTAGATCATATAATTATTGATAGTAAAATTTCAATTGAGTTTTAATGCACTTTTCATTATTTCAAATGGACAATTCTTTCCTGTTACAATCTCAAACCCTGCCTGAGCTTGATAAATTAACATATCCATGCCATTTATTGCTTGGCCACCAAATTCACTAATATTTTTTAAAAAAGGAGTTTTTTTTGGTGAATAAACAAGATCTATTCCCGTTACATTTGACTTTAATTCGTAACCTTTTAATAAATTTCCATCTGGATCGGGCCCACTGCTCATTCCAACTGATGTAGTGTTGACAATTAAATCAGCATTTTTAATTTCATTCCTAATGCTATCAATTGAATTAAGATTTAGTGAAGTTATTCCCGTACTACTGTATTTACTAGCTATTTCTTCAGCCTTTAGAAAAGTTCTATTGATTATACAAATATTTTGAGCATTTTTTTTAAATAATGCTTCAACAACTGCTTTTGCTGACCCCCCTGACCCAAATACTACACAATTAATTTCGTTTAGATTATTTAATTTGGAATCAGGGATGCTATTTTCAAAACCAATATAGTCTGTATTAAAACCAAATATTTTATCATTTTCAATTTTAAACCAATTCGCTGCACCTATTCTTTTTACAGAATCATCATAAAAGTCAAAATACTTTAGTACATTTTCCTTGTGAGGGACTGTAATGCACCCGCCAATAACATTGTTTTCTTGTGCGTTTAAAAAAAATTCTTTTAATTCTTTTTTTTCAAGTTCCCATTTTTTAAAAATTAAGTCTAGGCCGAAATGCTTAATTGCTGAATTATGAATATCAGGAGAAAGTGTATGAGATAAAGGATTTCCGATTATACCAATTTTATTCATATGTTTATCTTAATTTTTCTAAATAATTATTTAAAATTATTGTTGCAGACGAATCATCTACATACTGATTTTTAGATTTCTTATTTATTGAATTTAGTGCTTGTACTGTTGACAACCTTTCGTCTTCAAATTCAACATCAATTTTAATATTTTCAACAAGCTTCTCTTTAAATGACATCACTTCTTTTGCTTTAAAGCCTATTTCATTTTTCAAAGTTTTTGGTATTCCCAAAACAATTAACTTGATGTTATTAGTCTCAGTAATTTTTTTTATTTCATCAAAAGCTATTTCAATATCTTTATATTGAATAATTGAATGAGGAATCGCCATTTTTTTATTAAGCTTTGAAATTGAAACACCAATTCTTTTTTCACCATAATCTAAGCCTAATATTTCTTCTTCATTATGCATTTTGAATTATATTCTTAAACGCTTCAATTGATTTACTTTGTGAATTTATCTCAGTTCCGCCTCCCTGGGCTATTTGCGGATTTCCACCACCACCACCACCAATGATATTACTCAAAGATTTTATTATTTCAGAAGCATTAAATTTATTTGTGTAATTTTTTGAAATTGAAACAATTATATTAATTTTATTTTCATAAATGCTAGTGAGAAATATGACACCGTTAAATTTTTTATTTAATAATTCGCAAGCCTCCCTCATTTTTTTTGGCTCATAATTTTCTAATTTTGAGATTATGACTTCGTGGTTATTTATTTGTATTTTTTCATCAATTAATTTTTTTATAAGCTCTACATTTTCACCTTTTGATGAAATTTCTTTCTTTAAATCTTTAATTGTTTGATTTAGAGAATTTATCTTTGTATGAATTTCATCTGGTTTTACATTAAGTTCAAATGATATTTTTTTTAAAATATCGAAATTCTTTTTTGCATATTCTTCAGCATTCTTTCCTGTTACAGCCTCAATTCTTCTTACTCCTGATGCGATACTCGTTTCTGAAACAATATAAAAAGATCCTATTTCTCCAGTATTTTCACAATGAGTTCCACCACATAATTCATAACTAAATTTTGATCCGTTTGAAATTTCTACTGTTCTTACATCGCTTCCATATTTGTCCCCAAAGAATGCAATTGCACCATCTTCAATTGCTTTTGTATAAGATGTCTTATGTTTTTTTACAGGCAAATTTGATCTAATTTTTGAATTCATTAGCCTTTCAACTTCTAATATTTCACTTTCTGAAAGTTTACTCATATGAGAAAAATCAAATCTTAATCTATCAGGGGAAACTAAAGACCCTTGTTGCCTTACATGTTTTCCTAATACTTCTCTTAATGCAGCTTGTAGTAAATGTGTTCCGGTATGATTTCTTTTTGATGCATTTCTTGAATCTAAATTTACATGGGCCTTTACAGGATTATTGATTTTAATATCACCTTTCGTAATTTTTGCTTTATGAAAAATATAGCCCTCCACGAGTTCCTGAGTATCTAAAATTTCAAGATTAAAGTTTTCTCCATTTATTTCACCAATATCGCCTACTTGCCCACCACCTTCAGGGTAAAACGGAGTCCTATTTAATATAATATAAAATTCAACATCTTTTTCTTTGAATTCTTTTAAAATTTTTTCTAGATTGTTATTTACTATTGATAATATTTCCCCATTTGATATTGTTTCTGAATATCCTGTAAATTCAGTCTTTTCTAGATTAAGAGTATTTATCAAATTAACAACACTCTTGTCTCCACCAAAATCACTAGATGATTTTGATAATTCTTGAAACATATTCATTTTCAAATCAAATTTTTCTTTATCAGCTATTAAATTATGTGTTTCGCAAAACTCCAAAGTTACTTCAAATGGAAAACCTAAAGTGTCATATAGATAGGAAGTTTCTAAATATGAAACTTCTTTTTCCCATTTGGTTTCAATAATTTTCTTTCTAATATTGTTATATGCTTCGTTGTCGTCTATTTTCAAAAGCCTAGAAATTTCTATCTCTTTCTCTATTAGTTGGCTTATTAATCCTTGATGCCCAATCTCAGAATTTAAAATATTTTTAATAAAATCAGAATTATTTCCTGACTCATCATTTATTTTATTAACTTTTGATTGAATAACTTCCCTATTGTTTATAAGTTGCTCTAGCATTTTTTCTCCAGAGCTTAAGGTTTTTGAAAAGCTTTTACTTTCATTTTTCAATACTTCAACAATGAAATTTTTATTATCTAATAATTCGGGATAAAAATTACCCATAGTTTTTATTACTTCTTCAGCTAAATTAATAATAAAATCCTCATCTAAATTTAAAATAAACCCATACCTCATTGCTTTTCTAATAAGCCTTCTTAGAATGTAGCCTCGGCCAACATTTTCTGGAATTACCCCATCTGCAATTAAGAACGTTGCTGACCTTGAATGCTCCGCTAAAATTGCAATTGCTTTATCAGTGCTGACTTTGTTAATTACCGATGGATTACCAAATTCATACTTAGATCCTTTTTCGATTTTCGCTATTATACTTTTAAATAAATCTGTTTCATAAACAGTAGTTTTTCCTTGCAAGATTGTTGCTACTCTCTCAAGCCCCATTCCTGTATCTATATTTTTATTAGGTAGCTCCGTTCTTTTTCCGTCTAAATGGTGGTAGAACTGAGTAAAAACAAGATTGTAAAGTTCCACAAAGTCTTTATGTATATTTGGTCCCCAATTTTTGTCATTTTCTTTAATTTTTTTATTAACATTTTCTTTGCCTACATAATAGTGAAGTTCACTACATGGACCACAAGGCCCCTCATCTCCGGCAGGCCCCCACCAGTTATCAGAATCGCCAAAAAAGAATATTTTTTCATCTGGTATTCCAAGTTTTAACCAAATTTTTTTAGCTTCAATATCGTCATTGTGAACAGTTATAAATATATTTTCAAGATCAAAACCCAATTCATTAACCATTAGATTTAGTGCCATTTCACAGGCCTCTTCTTTAAAATAATCACCAAATGAAAAATTTCCCAACATCTCAAATAATGTTAAGTGAGTTGAGTCTCCAACCTCATCGATATCAGTTGACCTAAAACATTTCTGTGAACTAGTAATTCTTTTATTTGGAGGCTCGGCTTCACCAGAGAAATAATTTTTAAATTGAGCCATACCAGAATTAGTAAGTAATAATGTTGGATCATTTGCTGGAATTAATGATGAAGGAGGATGTATTAAATGATCATTTTTTTCAAAAAATTTAAGAAAAGTTTCTCTAATTTCAGATGAGTTTTTTGATTTCATAATTCTAAATACTGTCTTTATCCCAAATAGTTGCAAATTCACCTTGATTGCCAGTAATTATATTGTACATTTCAATATTCTTTGTTTTGTTTATTAATTCTTTTTCCTGTTCGATTAAATCAATCAGTAAATCTGTCATATCTCCTAAAAGTGTCTTCTCTACATCATCATTAAAAATACTTTTCAGAGCATTTTCTAGTTCATCATAATCAAAGTTCAGAACTTGGCCAGAAAAGAAAAAAATTGAAATATTTTCTTGATTTGCTTCAGAATTTAATTCTAACTTTTGATTAACTGAGTCAATTATAGTTTCTATAGTTTCGTCTCTTAAAATATTTTCTATTTTTTCTGGAACACCATTTGGTCCTAAAAGAGAAAGATTTCCGGATCTTAATGTTTTACTAAATTTACTTTCTATAGAATCAAAAAATTCTTCATCAAAAATAAATTTTGACTGAATTGTAAATAAATTTTTATCGTGTGAACCACTACTCAAAAATAATATTTTTTCTAAATTAGGAAAAACACATAAAATTATATTTGGTTCAAAATTGTTTGATTCAAAAGACATATTATTTTAGTTATTTTTAATTAAATTAAATTATAGACCAGTGTTGAGAAATTTTAAATGGATGACCGATCTTACAGAGGAGGGTGCCCTCCTTACTGCACATGTGTAAAATGTGCTAATAAATTTAATAATAAGGATAAGAAAAGAATTTATCCTAAAAACTATTTGTACATTTTGATTGGCATAGTTGTCTTTATTATATTTATACTTATATTAGTTTAAATATAATTATGCTCTCTTAATTTAGACCATAATTCACTAGGAATTGATTCTTTTGCCAAACTGATATTCTCATCTATTTCTTCCTTTGATGACATGCCAGGAACAATTGAAGTTACCTTTTCATCACTAAGAAGAAAGTTTAAAGCAGCTGATTTAAGTGATATTCCATAATTACTTGTTATTTCTTCAATTTTTTTTGCTTTTTCTATTAAATAGTTTGGAGCTACCTCATAATTGTATGAAACTGGTGAATTTAAATCTCTTGCTAAAATACCACTATTGTAGGGCCCTCCAATTGTAATTTTTGTATTTAAAATTTTAGATTTTTCCATAAAAAATTTAGATTCACTGTTTTCTAATAGAGTGTATCTTCCAGCAAGCAATACATAGTCTAAATCAAAATATTCATAAAATCTTAGAGGCATCTGCCATTGATTAATTCCACAGCCAATATTTTTTACCAAGCCTTCCTCTTTAATTTTCATCATTGCAGGAAAAGCATGCTTTACAGCTTCATTTTCCATGTTTGCTTGGTCTGGATCATGTAATAAAAGTGAATCTAAATAATCCAATTTAAGTCTTTTAAGAGATTCTTCAACAGATATCCTTATTCCTTTTTCAGAAAAATCAAATATGGTATCTGCTTTATCATTTATAATGGCTTTTTCAGTAGCAAGATTAGTTGAATTTATCTCTTTAAGTATTCTCCCACATTTCGAGGTAATAAAGAAATCATCCCTTTTGAAATTTTTAAGTGCATTTCCATAAGATATTTCACTCTTCCCTGATCCATAAAGTGGAGATGTGTCGAAAGTCTTTATTCCTTTTTTAAAAGCATACTCGATAAGCTCTATTGATTTATCAATTGACACATTTCCAAATATTTTTGAAGAAATCAATTTATTATTATTTTTTGATCCCCCAAAAGTAGCTCCACCTAAACCTAATTTCTTGTTAGTGTTCATAGGTTGTTTAAAATTTCATTTGTGCATTCATCTGTTTTAGAATTACCACCAATGTCTGATGTCAAATTATTACCATTCTTCAATGTTTCTATAACTGATTCTCTAACTTCATTAGCAGCATTATCTTCGCCAAGATGAGACAGCATCATTGCGCCTGTTAGTATTTGCGCTATTGGGTTTGCAAGATTTTTTCCAGCAATATCTGGCGCACTTCCATGGGTCGGTTCAAACATTGATGGGTTTTTATCGTCAAAAGATATATTTCCGCTTGAAGCTAAACCTAGTCCCCCAGTTATCATAGCTCCAATGTCAGTTAATATGTCACCAAATAAATTGCTTGCAACTACCACATCAAAATCTTTAGGTTTTCTTATAAAATCCATGCATGCTGCATCAATTAATAGAGAGCTTGTTTCTATTTCAGGGTAATCTTTAGAAACTTCTTCAAATACTCTATCCCATAAAACCATTGAATACCCTTGGGCATTAGATTTTGTAATAGATGTTAATTTTTTGCTTCTTTGCTTTGCAAGCTCGAATGAATATCGAATTATTCTTTCTGTTCCTTTTCTTGTAAATACTGCAGTTTGTAAAGCAATTTCATCATTTGTTTCATGGTATTGAAATCCGCCCACATTAGCATACTCTCCTTCTGTATTTTCTCTAACAACGACAATATCAATATCTCCTTCTTTTACATTCTTTAAAGGTGAACTAACTCCTGGGAAAAGCACTGAAGGCCTTATGCAAACATATTGGTCAAATTTCCTTCTTATTGGAAGAAGTAATCCATTTAAAGTAAGGTGATCTTGTATATCTGGATGCCCAATTGCACCTAGAAATATTGCATCACTTTTAGATAGCAAATCTAAACCATCTTCTGGCATCATTAATTTATTTTTAAAATAATAATTTGATCCCCAGTCATAAAAACTGTAATTTAATTTAAAGTTATTATTATTTGATACTTTATCTAATACTTTTAAAGCCGAATCTACTACCTCTATTCCTATGCCATCACCGGGAATAACCGCAATATTATAATTATTCATTTACCTAAATCCTTTATGTACAGTGAAATTGCTGACATATCTGGTTCAACAAGATCAAGTTTGTTTGTTTCACTAAAAACTTCCAATGATTTTTTAGTCAATGGTAACTCTAAATTCAGCCTTTTTGAAAGTTCTAAAATAATATTTAAATCTTTTTCTAGATTTCTGATGGGAGCCGAAGAATTTTCAAATCTTTTTTTGGCAAAATAAGGAACATTTCTTTCAACCATCCTGCTGTAACCAAAGCTTGTTTTAAGAACACTTAAGGCTGATTTAACATCAATTCCAGATTCATCTGCAAGAAGCAGTGCTTCAATAGCTGCAACAGTATTTACAGATGTTAATAATTGATTTACTAATTTCATTCCTGTTCCTGTACCAGCTCCACCCATATGAACAACTGAAGAACCCATCATTTCTAGCACAGGTTTAATTTTCACAAATGCTACACTGTCCCCGCCGCACATAATTGTTAATGATCCACCCTTTGCACCTTCTGGCCCGCCACTGATTGGCGCATCCAAGAAATATATACTTTTATCAAGGGATTTTTCCCAAATTAATTTTGATGTATCAATGTCAACTGTACTATGATCAACTAGTATTGATTCAGGATTTGAGTTCTCTATAATTCCATTTTTTCCTAAAAAAACTTCAATGGAGGCATCAATGTTTGGTAAACAGGTCAAAAGTATATTGCATTTAGAGGCAATTGATTTAATCGAATCATGTTCAATTACATTGCCATCAGTTAATTTTCCTAACTTTGACTTTGTTCTTGTGAAAACATTTAATTCATTGTTATTTTTTAAAATATTATTTGCCATCCCAAGACCCATATTGCCAAGACCAATAAAACCAATATTATCCATTTAACCTCTTTGTATACTTTTACAAGAAATATGATATTTTAATTTATGTACAATTAACAAGATATTTAATGAAAAAATTTTCAATAGAAATTCTACCTAAACAAAAAGATAAAATACCAGATATTAATAAGAAATATTTTAATGATGTGTATATTACTCATATTCCAGGTTCGCCCTTAAAAGACTTGATTGATACATCTGAGGCAGTTTTAAATAATAACTTAAATCCTGTCCCGCACCTCCCTGCCAGATCTATGGAATCCGAAAATGATTTAAATTTTTTGCTTAATAAATTAACCAAGTTGGGTGTGTCAGATATTCTAATGATTGGAGGGAGTTCAAAAAATGTTTTAGGCCCATACTCTTCTACTGCTTCAATAATTAAATCTGGAATTTTAAATAAGTATAATTTTAAAAATATTAGAATAGCTGGTCACCCTGAAGGTAATCCAGATGATAAAAATACCGAAGAGTCTTTAAATGAAAAACTTAAATTACTTAATAATAATTTTAAAATTTCTATAGTTACACAATTTTCTTTATCAGCTTCAATTACTAATGACTGGATTAAAAAAACTAGAAAACTTACTGACGAAATAGACGATACTGAAATAATTATTGGATTGGCGGGACCTTCAAAAATAACAACTTTGATGAAATACGCAAAAGTATGTGGAGTAAATGCTTCAGCTTCATTTTTAAAAAAACAGGGCTTTGATATAACAAAGTTAATAAAACACTCTCCTGATGATATTTTAAATAAATTAAAAAACTATGATGCTATACATTTCTTTCCATTTGGAGGAATTAAAGAATTAAATTTGTGGGCAGATAATTACAGTGAGGCAAAATGAGTAAATTTACAATAATCGGAGAAAATATTCATGCTACAAGGGTCTTAAGGCTTAATGGAAAAAGGGTTGGTCCAAATGAAAATGGTGTTGAGTCCGTAATTTATAATAAGGATGGCGTAAAGACCTTTATGACAATTCCAGAAGAAATAAAAAAAACTCAACCTTACCAACAAGGCCAAGCCAAGCATTTCATGATTGCAATTTGGAAAGGTATTTTTGGTAATTCAGATCAAATTGAAGATGGAGCAAAATATGTTATCAATGAAATTAAAAGACAGGAAAAATACAACTCTGATTTTTTAGATTTAAACGTTGATGAAATGTCCCACAAGCTTGATATCCAAATACAAGCAATGAAATGGCTAATGGGTGTATATCAAGAAAATGCAAAGAAGCCACCAAGTGTTGATTCTTCAAATTCTGAAATTATAGAAGCAGGATTGAAAGAATATAATGGAAAACAAGGTAGGCCAATGATTAATTCAATTGCTCTTGAGCGCCTTGAAACATTTGAGTTAGCTAAAGAATATAATGCAAAAGTAATTCTTACCGGTGCCAGTAAGGATGGAATGCCAAGTGATTCTAGCGAACGAGTGAATAATATTAATGAAATTATCAATCATGCAAAAAATAATGATATTTCTTACCAAGATATTCATTTGGATCCCTTAGTTTTTCCTATTTCAGTTGATAAAGAATACGGAGGGCATTTTTTTGATGCCATATCTAAATTGAGAGAAATTTATGGTTCTGAGATTAATATTAGTGGAGGTTTAAGCAATGTTTCATTTGGATTGCCAAGAAGAAAATTGGTAAATGATGTTTTTGTTAAGATTTGTATAAATAATGGTTTAGATAGCGGAATTATAGACCCAATACAAATTAAAATTGATGAAATTAAGAATCTTGATGAATCAACTGAAGATTATAAAGTAGCAGAAAATATGTTGATGGGAAGAGATGATTTTTGCATGAATTATATAACTTATTGTAGGCAGGGTTCTAATTGATTAACATAAGAATTATGTTCTGGAAAGAAATTCCTGTGCAAGTGGAATTTACTGAAGAGAAAATAAAAAAAACTGCTCAATTAGATGAAAAGTTTCAAATTGCTGTTGATTCCATTGCTATGAAAGATGGATCTTATGGATCAGATGATTATTTGGACTCTTGGGAGTGGGTAAACATGGACCCTGTTAACGAAGAACTGAATGATGAGTTCATTCAAAAATATGTATCAAAATATATTTTCCCAAAAGATTTTATTAAGAAACTTTCTTCAAGCATAGATGATGGAACTAGAAAAGGAACTCCAGGATCAATTGATGATTGGATAGTCAACAAATGAGCTTTTTAGATTTAATTAAATCTAATGTTTTTTTATCTGATGGTGCAACCGGCACGTTTCTTCAAAGCCGTGGATTAGAGCCGGGTGGATGCCCAGAATTAATGAATGTTGAAAATGAAGATGCAGTTAAAGAAATGGCAGATCGTTATTTTAAATCTGGATCTGACTTTGTTTTAACAAATACATTTGGCGGCAGCCCATTTATGTTAAAAAAATATGGCCATGAAGAAAAGGTAGAAGAATTTAATAAAAAGGCTGCCCAAATTGCAAAATCAGTATGCCCAGATGGAAAATATGTTTTTGGGTCAATTGGCCCCACTGGAGAATTTATTGAACCGCTTGGTAATGTAAGCGTTAAAGAAATGGAACAAGGATTTGAAAGACAAATAAATGGATTAATTGATGGTGGTGTTGATGGGATAATTTTTGAAACCCAGATGGCCATAGAAGAATTAGTTCTTGGAATAAAAACTGCAAAAAAGATTTCTTCTATTCCAGTAATTGGTGGAATGGTTTTTGATAAAGGGCCAAGAGGCTTCTTTACAATGATGGGTATATCTCCAGAGAAAGCAGCTGATGAAATATACAATGCTGGCGGTGATGTTGTAGCTACTAATTGCGGTAATGGGTCATCAATTATTGTTGAGTTGGCAAAAGAATTGGTGGAAAGTAGCAAATTGCCTGTGATGGTTCAATCAAATGCGGGTATACCTAAAATTAAAAATAAAAAAGTTATTTATGATGAGACGCCTGAATTTATGAGAGAAAATTATCAAAAACTAATTGATATGGGTGTTTCTATTGTTGGAGGATGTTGTGGTACAAATTTCGATCATATCAAAGAATTTAGGTCATTGATAAATGAAAACAAATAATTTTTGTATATAATATTACTATGAGACCAAAAGAAGTAATAAGTAAATACGGAAGATGCATTGAACTTATTTCAATGGATCCATTTTTTAATGAAGTTACAATTGGTCTTTTTTTTAAAGAACCCTTAATTACTGTTTATTCATATAGTAAAAAAGATGGGCTAGAAGACAGACTTAAACAAATAAGAGATAGGATTGTTGATATAGCCGGCGCTTTACCTAGTGATAATTTTAATCAAGCGACATTTCCATGTGAAATGAAAGACGGGTGCTGTTCATCGCCTCTTAGATTTGTAGTTAAAGAGGCAGTCATGAAAGATAGACCAAATGATATTTCAAATGGAATCAGTCATAAAGATTTAAGATCCGACATGATATTAAGCATTAACCATTCCCTTAAAGATGGTATAAATACATATACTGTAAGTGGTGATGGTAATGCTCCAAAACCTGAAATTAGATATAGAGCAGTTGTAAACGGATTACTAAAGTATGGTGGATTTGAAAAAATAGATAACTTTTCATTTAAACTAAAGTGCAATACAAGAAATGATAAATTGATAAATTTACTTTTACCATTAGCAAGGAACATCAGTGCAACTGAAGAATCATTGGCAGCTGATGATATGGCAGGACAAATGACAACGCAATCTTTAGGATTTGCAGCAAATTAAATGATAAATAAAGATTTAAATATGACGCCAAGACAAAGAGTTTTAGCTGCTCTTAATGGTGATGATGTAGATAGGCCTCCTGTATCAAATCCAACTAGTGTTGCAACAGTCGAACTTATGGATTATGTTGATGCCCCCTTTCCGGATGCCTGTAGAGATGCAAATTTAAACGCACAATTGGCAATAACTGGTTATACAGAATTAGGTTTTGATTCTATAGCTCCTTATTTTTCAATAATTCAGGAATCTTCTGCACTAGGTTGTGAAATGCAATGGGAGCAAAAAGATAATTGGCCAACTGTTAGAATGAACAATCCAATTTGGAAAACTAAGAACGATATAAAAATTCCATCAGGGTTTTTAGAGCATAGAGATAATGTTGCAATTACTAGGTCTATAAATATTTTGAAAGATGAAGTAAAAGATGAGGTTGCAATTTTTGGTAAAACTATGGGTCCATGGACACTTGCGTATCATGTTTTTGGAGTTGAACCATTTCTACTTAAATCTATTGATGATCCGGAAGAGACTAGAGAAATTTTAAGAAAATTGATGGATATAACCATTTTATTTGGTCAAGCACAGATTGATTCAGGTGCTGACGTATTAGTTGTTCCTGACCATGCTACTGGAGATTTGGTAAGTGGAAAATATTACGATGAATTTTTACTTCATTTACATCAAGAACTTGTTGAAGAATTAAAAGTCCCTCTTATTCTACATATTTGCGGTAGAACTGTTGATAGAATGCCATCAATTGCCAAAAGTGGTATGGCTGCTTTTCATTTTGATTCAAAAAATGCTCCCCAAGAAGCTATGGATGCTGTGAATGGAGGAATAAGGTTGGTAGGAAATGTAAATAACCCAGAAACATTGTATTCAAAAACTCCAGCGGATGTAAAAAAAGAGGTTTACAATGCTTTGGATGCTGGTGTGCAACTTATCTCCACTGAGTGTGCAATTCCTTTAAAAACTAAGATAGAAAATTTAATTGCAATACCAAATTCAGTCCAGAGTTGGGTTAAAGAAAATATTTAAATAAATAAATATTTATGGCAATCTGTATTTCAGGTGTTATATAATACATTTATGATAAAGAATGAAGGTTTACTAGAAGAATTTAAATACGTAACTGTGCCAGATGAACAGGAACATATTGAAGGTTTGTTTGCCAGTGGCGATGAACTAATGCAAGATATCGCTTACAATCTGATTTCTGGAAACAACACTGAAGTTGGTGTTCTAGTTAAAAAAGCACTTGATGAGGGTTACTCTGCAAATATTGTTTTAGATGACGGTTTAATTGCTGGAATGGCGATTGTGGGTATTAAATTTCGAGATAATGTTATATTCGTTCCTGAAGTTTTAATCTCTGCCAGAGCTATGAAAGCTGGAATGGAGCACATAGAACCTATCTTATCAGCTTCAGGTGTTGAGCCTATAGGCACAGTGATAATGGGGACTGTTAAAGGTGACCTGCATGATATTGGTAAAAACCTTTGTATTATGATGTTAAGAGGTGGAGGATTTCTTGTTCATGATTTAGGTGTTGATACAAAACCCGATGATTTTATTGATGCTGTTATGGAGCATGATGCTGCAATCGTTGGAATGTCTGCTCTTCTTACAACAACTATGCCAAATATGGGCACTACAATTGAAGCATTTGATGATGCAGGTATGAGGGAAGAAGTTAAAATTATGGTAGGTGGTGCTCCTGTTACTCAAGAATTTGCTGATGAAATGGGTGCAGATGCATATGGTGCCAATGCAGTAGACTGTGTCCAAAAAGCAAAAGATATTGCAACTGCAAGTAAATAATGGGTCCTGAAAATTCACTTGATAAAGATAAAGCTTTAAAAAGTTTAGATAAATTATTTGATATTTTTAAAGAAATTTCATTTAATGCTGATGAAATTTTTAAAAGCAGATGTCCTTATAAAAATGCAAAATCTAGATGTACCGCAAAATTTGAATGCAAAAACCAGCATTATATTAAAAAGTTTGGCGAAAACCCTGTTTGCACTGGATCAGATTTACTTGACTACAGGCCTGCATGGATTCCTACAAATAAATTAACTTCTAAGTAATTTATTTATGGAAGGGCACATTTATTCTGATAACAAAAAAACAAAGTCCTTAAAGGGAAAATCCCTCTTTGATTTCGCAGATACTTTAAGTATAAGAGTTCCTACAAGCTGCAGAAGAAATGGTGAATGTCATGAGTGCATTGTTAATGTTACTCAAGGTGAAGAGAACTTAATACCTAAAGATGGTAGTGAAGAATTTTTAACTGATTCATACAGACTTGCTTGCCAAGCAAAAATTAATAATGACCTTTCTGATATAAAGTTTAATGTTTTAAGAAGACAACCCAAAATACTAGAAGACTTAAATCAAAAAGATTTAATTTTAAATTCAAAGATAATAATAAAAGAAAATCAAGTTTTTGATAAAAATAATGGATATATATTGTCTTCAAAAATTACACCTGTCTATGGAATTGCTGCTGATATAGGAACAACTACAGTTGCATGCAGTTTAGTAGATTTAATTACCGGTGAAATAATTGGAATTTCTTCTTTTGAAAATCCACAAAGATTTGGTGGAAGTGATACTTTGAACAGAATTTCCTACGAAACAACAAAGTTTCCTGGTGAACTTCAGGCAGTTATTATTTCAGGTTTAAATTTTGAAATAGGTGAATTATGTAAAAAATATAAAGTTAGGAGATCTCATATTTATGAAATGGTTATTGTTGGAAACACTACTATGAGAGATATTTTTTTTGGTATTGATGTTGCAGGTGTAGGACAAAAACCTTATAAATCAAAAACTCAGTTAGATTTTGAAGAAGGAAAAATTGATACTACATCAGTTAAAATGAATGCCAATAAACTTGGCATCAGAATTAATAAAAATGCTGAAGTTATATCCCCTCCACTAATATCTTGTCATATCGGTTCTGATGTTACTGCAGACTTAATATCTATTAATTTAGATTCTATTGAAGAAAATTTTATGCTTTTAGATGTTGGCACTAATACAGAAATAATTTTAGGAAATAAAGATAATCTTGTTGCTGCTTCATGTCCTGCTGGCCCTGCTTTTGAGGGTGGTGAAGTCACATATGCTATGCCAGGTTATGATGGCGCAATTGAGAAATTTTCTATCAATGGTGGAGATCAGCAATTTTCTACAATAAATGACTCAAACGCTCAAGGAATTTGTGGTTCAGGTTTAATTGATCTTTTAGCTGCATTAAAAACTAATTCAATTATTAATGAACTGGGGGTCATTAATAATGGTGATAATTACTATGAAATAAAAAATACTAATGGCATTAAACTGTCGAGATCTGATATGAGTGCATTAGCTCAAGCTAAAGCAGCTAATTATTGTGGTCAATCAATTGCTATAAAAAGGTCTGGATTAGGTATAAATGAATTTAAGCATTTATTTTTAAGTGGCGGCTTTGCCAATTATATTAACGTTGATAATGCTAAGAAAATTGGTTTCCTAATTGATACGCCTAATGCAAATGTTTTAAAAATAGGAAATTCTGCACTTAATGGAGCAATTATTTATCTTGTAAATGTTGAAGAAAGAATAAAAATTGAAAGTATTGTTAAATCAATTAAGCATGTAGAATTGGAAACTGACGAAAACTTTTTTGATCACTTTGTAGAAGGTTGTCAATTTAAAGAATTGAAGGTTATGTAGAATGAAAGTTGTTATATCTGACTATGTTTGGCCAAATATTGATATAGAGAAAAATTTTTTTGATAGTAAAAATATAGAATTAGTTGTTTCAAAAAATAAATCTGACTTAAAAAAACAAATTGTTGATGCTGATGGTTTATTGTTTTGCTTTGAATCTATCGACGAAGATATATTAAGGTCAAGTAAAAACCTTAAAGTTGCTCAAAGGTATGGGATTGGTGTGGACAACATTAATATTGAAGTTGCTACGGAACTTGGAATAGTTGTTTCTAATATTCCTGATTACTGTATTGATGAAGTTTCTGATCATGCTATGTCAATGATTTTGTCTTTGAACAGACTTCTTGCAAGAGATTCTGATCTAGTAAAAAAGGGACTATGGAATGAAATTAAAAAAGATAAAAGAGTATACAGATTATCAGAAGCAACCCTTGGTCTTCTTGGTTTTGGCAGGATAGGTAGGAGAATTTCAAAGAAGGCTAAAAACTTTGGACTAAAAGTAATTGCTTATGATCCTTATTTAAATGAAAAAGAAATCGATGATGTTGAAATACATTCCCTAAATAAAGTTTTAAAAGACAGTAACATAATTTCCTTGCACCTACCATTAACTGAACAGACAAATCATATTATTGACACTGAACAATTTGATTTAATGAATAAAGATACAATTTTAATAAATGTTTCTAGAGGCGGACTAATTAATGAAGAAGCATTAATTGAAAATCTTAATAATGGAAAAATTAGAGGTGCTGGCCTTGATGTGATTGAATCTTCTACAGATAAAACAAATGGTCTTTTTTCATTTGATAATGTAATTATTACTCCTCATACTGCATTTTTTTCTCAGGAATCCAGTGAAGAATTACAATTAAGATCTTCCATGCAATTATACGATGTGTTAACTGGCTCTAAACCAAAATTTTTAATTAATCCAGATGTACTTAATCATCCATCAGTCGAATTAAAATGAATCTGAAGGATTATATACGTGAGATACCTGACTATCCCCAAAAAGGTGTTTCTTTTAAAGATATAAGCACATTAGTTTCAAATATAGATGCTTTCAAATATTGTTTAAACGAAATGTCCAAGTATATTTTTAATATTCCAAAGGATATTGATTATTTTGCCTCAATCGACGCAAGAGGTTTTATTTTTGGTTCAGCTCTTTCTGATAGATTATCGATTCCAAATATTTTAATTAGAAAAAAAGGTAAGTTGCCACCACCCGTAATAAGTCAATTATATGATTTAGAATATGGTAAAAGTGAAATACAGGTAAGTAAGTCTATCCTTCCTGAAAATAAAAATATTTTAATTATTGATGATTTAATTGCCTCCGGCGGATCTGCTCAGGCTTCATCTGATTTACTTGAATTATCAGGAAATAATGTAATAGGAATCTGTGTAGGAATAAAATTAACTTATTTAAATCCCGAAAAAATTTTTAAAAAAGATATATATTCTGTTTGCGATTACTGATTTGCAGAATTTTCAATAAAATCATCAATTAGTCTTTTATATTCCTTAACAATAAATTCTAGATTTTTAATTGAATTATCTATTTTTTCCTTATCGTCTTGAATATCTATTTTTATAGACTTTAATTCATTTAGAGTTTCTTTAATTATTTCAATCATTTATTAATCTCCGATTGTACCCCCAAAATTATCCTGGTAAGCATCAGGGTCAATTCTAGCATCGATGACAAATGCTTTATCGGAATTTAAAGATTTGCCTAATATTTTTTTAAAATCTTCAGGATTATCAACCTTTTCCCCATTTAATCCACATGATTGAGCTGTCTTAGCAAAATCAACCAAAGTTAAATCTAGTCCGTAATCTTCATATCCCCTAAAACCTTGTCTATATTTCATTGTGCCAAGTGCTCCATCATTAATTATGATTATAGGCCACTTAATATTTGACCTATTGATGGTTTCTAATTCACCTAATCTCATTAAAGTACTTCCATCAGCACCAATACCTATTGATGGAATATTATTATCTGTAGCTAAAACTCCACCTATGAATGATGGAATCATCAAGCCCATCGTTCTTCCACCTGAAGTACCAAAAAATTTTAATGGTTCGTCAAATTTCCAAGTTTGCTCCATTAATCTTATATGTGCACCTGTTTCAGTATAAATATTTGAATTTGCAGGCAGCTCTTCTTTACAGATTTCAAAAATATCATGAGCTGTAAATTTAGCTTTTCCAGGCCTACTAAACCTGTCATTAAGTCTATTATTTATTTCATCGAACTCACTATCTTTCCATCCTTCTGAACTAGCTTCGTTAGATAACGCATTTAAAATATCTTTGATATTTCCATCACATATTACAGATGGATCATTAGAAATTGTTTTTCTTTGATTATTTATTATTTCTATAATCTTCTTTTTTCCTTTTGGCCATGGAGAGTGAGTCATCATTTGATCAACCCCAATGTTTATAATTAAATCAGCTTTGCTTATAACTGATCCTGTATGAGTGTTTAAATTTTCATTATAATCTGTAATTACCCCAAGCCAGTTTTTTCTATTTTCTTTATATACTCCCCTAGCTTTCATACTTGAAAGAACTGCTGCATTTAAATTATCAATAAAACTAATCAATTCATTAATTGAATTATCTTTCCTTACACCATCACCAACAATTACCAATGGTTTTTTTGAATTATTCAACAATGCTTTAATTTTATTTATTGAGTCAAAATCTAATTTATTCGAATTATTTTCATTTAAATTATAAATTGTTTCTTCAACATCAGATAAACCAAGATCAGATGGAAAATCAATTAATACAGGGCCTTCAATTCCTGAGCTTGCTAATTTAAAAGAATCCCTTATTGTCTTAGAAGGATTATCTGTTGAAATAGTATCCATGCCTTTTGTTAAATGGCTCATCATTTTAAAGTGGTCAGTATGTTGAACCATTTCATTTTCATATGAGTATTTTGGAGTTGTTTCACATACGCAAATGACAGGTAATCTTTCAAAATATGCATTTGCGATTCCACCAACAAGATTTGCTGCACCAACACCTTTAACTGCTAAAGCAACACCTGCAGACCCTTTTATCAGTCCATAAGTGCCAGCAGATATAGCTGCAGATGATTCATGAGCAACATTTATAAATTGGACACCTAAGTCTTTACCATTGTCCATTAAGTCTAAAGGAACTCCACTTCCAGGGATGCCAAAAAAATGGTTGTTTGCCATTTCTTTAGCGAGTTTCATAAAAAGTTTAGATAATTTCATTTAATTCTCCCTAATAAGATATTATTTCTTGGTCAATGTTTCTCCACAAATACCAGCTTGCTACTGTGTTCCATGGGCTCCATAATAAGAAATATTTATTAAAATTGATATTTTTTTTATTTTCCCCATAAATTTTTACTAATGAATTAATTATTCCAATATCATTAACTGGGAGTATATTAGGTCTGCCTAAATAAAAAATCATAAACATTTCTGCAGTCCAATTACCGATCCCTTTAACTTTAGTTAGATACTTTTTTACTTCATTATCATCGAGTGTTTCAAGCAAATTAAAAGATATTTCATTATTTAAAACTTTAGTTGATAAGTCTTTTAAATATTTAATTTTCATTCTAGAAAGCCCGCATTCTCTCAATTTGTCAGTATTGGCATTTGAAAGTGATACAGGATTTATGTCAAAGTTAGTTGAAATTTTATTTTTTATACTTTTTGCAGCAGCTACAGATATTTGTTGTCCAAGAATAGAATTAAACAAAGTCATAAAAGGATCTTCTGAAGTCTCTAAAAAAACATTTCCAGCACTATTAATAATATTCTTTAATTTTTTATCTTTTGAGACTAAATAGCCTATTGCTTCATCCCAATAATTTACTTTCATTTAAGAAATTTGTGAACATTCCCATCTACCTCTATCTTCCCAATTACACTTCATGTCATCAGTATGACCAAAAAAATAAAAGATTAATAATAAAAAAGTAAGTATTACTATTGGAAGGATCCATTTTGATCTTAATGGTTCAATATTTAGCCAGAAATTATAAATTGATTTACTCATAGTATTAAAAATCTTGTAGCCAATTATTTAATATTTTTGATTGATGATCAACAAATTTTAAATTTATGTTCATTTTTTCTAAATTTTGATCAATTGTTTTTTGGCCTTGAGGTACAGGGTTTTTATCAAAAAATAAACTAATCCTTTCAGCTAATTCTTTATCTGAAACCGACTTAATACCACCAAACATTCTTGGAATTGTATTGTTAGGGAATATTTTATTTATTTTTTCCCAATTTTGCTCAACAAAGTTCCATGCTGTTTTGGTATGCCTGTAATTTCTAATAGCTGTTGCAATTAGATAAGGGGCATCCTGATTTTTTATTTTTTCACTTAATGACAATTTTAAAGTTTCTTTTATCAAATCATTTGATTTAAATTCTGATAAAGAAAATAAGAATCTTATTTTTTCTTGTGGTATTTGCGAACTTGTATATTTTTCAAAAAATTCCGTATGCAAATCTTTGTCACCATTTTGAGCAATAATTGCAATTGCGGATGCTGCCAAATTTGGCTCAACAGAATTTTTATCATTTAAATACTTTGAATATAAATTTTTTGCAGTATCAATATATTTAGTATTTTCACATGTAATCCCAAGCCCTCTGAATATAAGTGCTCTTAATTCTGTAGTTTTTACATCTTCTTTTTCATCATATTCTGAACCTATATTTTTTAGTAAATTTTCAAGATAACTATCAATAATCCTAATCATTTTTTCTATATTTTTTTCATTCGCGTACCTCTTACCAACTCCAAATGTTGATACAATTAATGACTGCAAATCAATTGAATTATCTAAATTAAGCTTCATGCATAATTCATAGAATGTATTTATATTGTTATTGTTGGATGTGACACTACTCCATAGGTCATCAATTAATGAAAATTTCTCAAGTTCATTTAAATTTTCTAGATTATTAAAAATTTGATTAGTTAAAATGTCTTCAGAGTATTCTGATCTATAAAATCCATTTGAATTTTTATTTCCATACCTGAAACTATCCAAATTTAAATCTGTTAGCAATTTATTATTTTCCAAAAGTATTTTTTCATGATTATTTTCATTTACAACTTCTACAGGAATTTTCCATGTAAATTCGTTATCAACATTGTCATATTTAAAAGTTTCTTGTGATATCTCTAATTTTTTATCATTATTATTAAATTTAATTCTTGGGTAACCAGGCTGGAATATCCATGTATTCATTGTCTCTCTTACTGGAATAGATGAAAATTCTTCTATACTATCCCATAAATCGGAAGTTTCAGTATTTGAGTATTCATGTTTTTTTAAATAACTTCTTATTCCGTCCCTAAATTGATCTTCTCCCACGTATTGTTCAAGCATTCTAAGCACAGCTCCACCCTTTTCATATGTAAGTAAATCAAACATTGCTGAAGCATCATCTGGAGATATAACTTCAAATTCGATTGGCCTTGTAGAATGAAGAGAATCTACATCAAAAGCAGCAGACCTTTCAATTCCAAATTGAACCCATCTTTTCCAATCTTTATTAAATACATCAACAGCTTTTGTTGCCATAAAAGTAGCAAATGCTTCATTAAGCCAAATGCCATTCCACCATTTCATTGTTACTAAATCACCAAACCACATATGAGCAATTTCGTGGCAAATTACGTCTGCAATTCTTGTTAACTCCCCCTGAGTAGCATTATTTTCATTTACAAGTAATAGTGCCTCTCTGTAAGTAATACAACCTAAGTTTTCCATAGCTCCTGATGCAAAATCTGGAATAGCTATCATGTCCAACTTGTCACCAGGGTAAGGTCTACCAAAATAATTTGTGAAATACTTGAGAGCAAATTCACCAACATCTAAAGCAAATTTAGCCAATTCTCCTTTTCCTTCAGGATATACAATTCGTAACGGAGTTCCATCAACATCAAGTTCGTCCGTAGCTTCAAATGGACCCATTATAAAGGCAACTAAGTAAGTAGACATTTTCATTGAATCGTTAAAATGATAAGTTATTTTTTCTCCATCTTCTGAGATTTTTTTAATACTTGAATTGGAGACTGTAAATAACTCTTTTTTAACTTTTAGACTCAATGAAAATACAGATTTAAACTCGGGTTCATCAAAGCATGGAAAAGCTCTTCTTGCATCGGTACTTTCAAATTGAGTTGTACCAATTTTGTGAGATTCACCTTTTTCATCAACATATGTAGACATATAAAAACCTCGTAAAGAATTATCTAGAATGCCTGAAAATTCTAAGTATAAAGAATAGTCACCACTATTAATTTCTTTATCAAAATTAAACTCTACCATCTCATGCTTATCATCAAATTTGATACTTGGATAAACTTCTTCTTTATTGGAATTAATAAGTTTCACGTTATTAATTTTTAGACCAATACTATTTAATTTTATTTGTTTTGTTGGCTTTTCAATTGATAGTTTTATATATTCATTTCCGGTAAATTTTTCATTTTCAAGGTCAGGTTCTATAAAAATCTCATACTTCTCAGGTTGTGAATTTTTGTCTAATCTAAATTTATTAATCATTTTTCTCCTTATAAACTGTTAAATCCTTCAAATCCCATACTGATAGCAATTGCAATCATTGCGAATGATAATAATTTCATCACTAATCTTCCCTTTAGTCTCTTAGATATTATAACCCCAAATTGAGAACCAAAAATACCACCTATACCTAATGGTATTACTGCAGAAATTTCAACATTTCCACTTACAAAGTGAGCTGACGATCCAAAAAGTGTATAAATTGACATTGTTGCTACAGATGTTGCAGTTGCAACTTTCACAGGAAAATTAAAAAAATACACTAATGTTGGGGTTCTTAATGGACCACCACCTATACCAAAAAAACTAGATATAAATCCAAATATTACATTTACACTTGTCGCTATAGGCTCAATAAAAGTATATTTATAACTTTCACCAGCTTTGGTATTTATTTCTCTTTTAGTTTTCCAAAAATTTTTATTAACTTTATTGAAATCTTTTAATAAATTTTTATTTTCTGATTTTGATGGGCTCCAATATACGTAAAGCCCAGTTAAAAAAAGTATAATTGCAAACAAAATATTAAAAAGTGCGCTATTGATTTTTTCAAGTCCTATAACTGCAAGAATTGCACCTGGCATAGCAGCTATACTGAATAATATTGTGCTTCTGACGTCTACAATTTTAAGCCTTAAGTAGGATATCGCACCGCTTAAAGATGCTATTGAAACACAAAGAATGCTTGTGCCAACAGCTGATTGAGGAGAAAAATCAAACAATAACATTAATGTTGGGCCAATTATAAATCCACCACCTGCTCCCACCAATACGCCATAAGAAGTTGCGAAAAATCCAACTATAACAAATGCAAAAATTTGTATTAAGCTAAATTCCATTTAAATTAGCTCCAAGTTCTATCATGAGAATCTAATTTATCCCATTCTTCAGTTGACTCAAATGCTCCTTTTGGATAAATATCCATTGATTTTCCTTGTCCTGCCCACCCACCTGGATTTACATTTAGGTGTTTTTCAACCGCATCTTCATTAAGTGTAATTCCAAGACCTGGAGATTCAGGTACTTTTACAAATCCATTGTTTATTATTTTCTTTGTTTCAAAGTTTACAAGATCATCCCACCAAGGATTATCTACTGAATGCATTTCAAGAGCAATAAAACCCTCTGTTGCTGCAGCACAATGCACATTTGCCATTGCAACTATTGGTGACCCAGCTTGATGTAATGCCATAGGTATTCCCTTCTCTTGAGCATAATCACCAATTTTCTTTGTTTCTAAAATTCCACCAGATGTTGCTAAATCAGGATGAATTATTGAAACTGCTTCGTTATCAATTAAAGGTTTAAATCCTTCCAGAAGATAAATATCTTCTCCTGTGCATACAGGTGTGTCTACTGAATTCTTAAGTTGTTTCCACTGATTTGTATACTGCCAAGGTATCATATCTTCGTACCAAGCAAGAGAATACTTATCCAATTCTTTTCCAAGCCTAATACAGCTTTCTAGTCCGATGTGACCAAAATGATCTGTTGCTATTGGAATTTCATAACCAACTATATCCCGAACAATTTTTACATATTCAGAAATTTCAGATATACCTTTGTCGGTTAACTGAATCCCTGTAAAAGGGTGCATTACATTTTGAGCTTCAACCATCATGCTTTTCAATGAACCGCCAGTTGAACCTTCATTTAATTTGTCATCAGAATAATCATTTGGAAATACTAATCCACCCTCTACCTGTTCTGAAATCCAAATGCCTATATCCATTTTTAGGTATGTGAAACCCCTTTCCATCCTTTCCTTTAAAGCATTTCCCATTTCAACAGGATCCTTTTTTGAAGGAGTATCAGAATAAACTCTTATTTGGTCTCTATATTTTCCTCCAGCCAACATATATGCAGGAACACCATATGCCTTTCCAGCTAAATCCATTAATGCCATTTCAACTCCACAAACTCCCCCTCCAAGCCTGCCATGACCACCGAACTGCTTTATTTTTTTAAATAACCTTTCTACATCACATGGATTTTCTCCTAAAAGTCTACTTTTAAGCATTAATGCATATCTTGCACTTGCACCATCTCTGACCTCACCAAGGCCAACAATATCTTGGTTTGTATAAATTTTTATTATTGGCCATCTCCAATTATCTTCACCAACAACTGCAATCCTCATGTCTGTTATTTTAAGATCTGATGGGCTTGAATTTGTAGAAAAGTTAGACATATTAAACCTCTTTTTTTTGAAATATTTATTAGGATATTAAAACTTAATTAGTATAAAATCAACGAATGGAATTATGGATATTATTCGCTCTATTAAGTTCTATACTTTTTGCTATTGTGAGTGTTTTAGATAAATATGCTGTTTATGATAAATCAGGAATCTCACCTTATTTATTAAACATGTATGTTGGCTATAGCAATTTGATTGTTAGTCTTTTTTTTCTCGCCATATATTTGAGATCATTTAATGCTTACCATTTTTATGCTTTATCTGTTGGTGTTATTCAAGGAATAAGTTTAATTGCTTTATTTTGGGCGTTAAAGAAGTTAAGCGTTACTAGGGCGATGACAATGTGGAGCAGTTATCCATTTTGGGTTGCATTAATTTCATTTATTTTTATGGATGAAAATTTAAAATTAATACAAATAGCTTTTATGATGGTGATTATTTTAGGAAGCATAACTTCAAACGTGAGCCTTAAGGATAGCAAAGAATATAATTTTAGTATGATTTCAATCTTTATTATTATTTTTGGGACTATATTTTTCGCAACATCACAAGTACTTAATAAGGTAGTCGTATCCGAAATCACAGTTTTAGAGACTTATGGTTTAAGAGGAGTTGGAGTATGCATGACTTTAGCCCTCCCCTTCTCTTCAATAAATAATTTAAAAAAACTAAAGGACTATGTTTTAAATTGGGAAAAGAGCAAATATTTATTTTTAGCTGAAACTGTAATTGCTACTTTTGCCTATTTAACCATTTTGATAGCTTTAATGACTGGACCAGTATCGTTGGTTGCTTCTCTTTCTGGTACTAGACCGGTTTTTATAGTAATAATATATATATTTCTTAATTTAATTGGTTTTAATTTATCTGAAAAATTAATTAGAAATGAAGTAATAATAAAATTATTTTCTGCTTTCTGTGTAGGAATTGGAGTTTTTGGTATTGCATACTTCTAAAAAAATTGGTGTTGCTCAAATTGGTTCAAAACATGGGCACGCAATTTCTGTATTATCTACAATTATAAATAACCCAAGAGTAAACTTTATTGGTTTATATGAACCTGATTTAAAAAGAAGGAATGAATTAAAAAAAGATAATAATTTTCCTTTTAATAAAATTAGATTTATTGATGAAGAAGAAAGAATTTATGATGATGATGTTTTAGCAATTGCATCTGAGGGAAGCAACAAAGAGTCACTTTTTCATACTTACAATGCTATAAAAAAAGGTAAACACGTTTTCTATGATAAGCCTGCAGGAGAAGACATAAAATTATTTACAGAGGTAGTTGATCTTGCAAAAAAAAGTAATCTTCATTTACAACTTGGTTATATGTTTAGATATCACCAAGGTTTTAAAAAAATAATAGATCTTATCAAGTCTGGAAAAATTGGTAATGTTTTTTCTATAAGAGCTCATATGTCAACTTCAATAAAGTCTGAAATGATGAAGCAGATTTCACCACACAAAGGAGGAATTTTTTATGATTTAGCTGGTCACATGATTGATCAAATTGTTTACATGATTGGTGAACCAAAAAAAATTACTAGTTTTATAAGAAAAGATTTTAGTGAAATAGATAATTTTAATGACAATACTATAGTAATATTTGAGTACAAAAATTGCATAGTTTCAATTGATATTTCCTCTAACGAAAAACCGCCTATGGCACGCAGATTTGAAGTTTATGGGACCAATGGATCATTAATTATGGAGCCCTTTGAACCTGCTCAAACTATAAGAATCAATATCCCCAAAGAAAAAAACTATGAACAGTATTTATCAATAGGTGATTATAAGAATAGTTTTATTAATAATGAAACAGCACGTTATGTTGAAGGATTTGATCATTTTCTAGATGTAATTGAAAAAAAAACAATGCCAATTAGATCGCTTGACCATGAACTGCTTGTTCAAAAAACACTTCTCAAGTCATCATTGATGCTGTAGTCTGACAGAAATTATGTCTTTATCAAATATATTTAAAAAGAGGGAATCCAAATCAGTTTTTCGTGAACTTTCAAAAGCTGAGAAAAAGATAATTAGAGCTTGGTGTATGTACGATTGGGCCAACTCTGCTTTCTTTACAAGTATAGTTTCTGCAATTATGCCAATTTACTTTGTAGGTTTATATAGGGAATCTCTTGGGTCAGGAGTTGTTGTTCTTAATTTTCAATTTTCTGCAACTGTTGTGTGGGCACTAACAGGAGCACTTGGCACATTTTTAATTGCTTTAAGTAGCCCTATATTTGGTGTAATTGCAGATAGGTCAGGAATCAAGAAAAAGTTAATGACTATATTTTGCGTTAGTGGTTGCCTAGCAACAATAATGTTGTTTTTTTCTTCTTATACATCTTCTCCATGGCTTTTTAGTTTAGCTTTTTATTTTTTAGGCGCAATTGGAGCAGCAGGTGCAAATGTTTTTTATAATTCTCTTTTGCCTCATATTGCTCCTGAAAATTTATTAGATGATGTAAGTAGTAGAGGTTATGCTTATGGGTATTTAGGTGGTGGCTTGTTACTTTTTTTTCATTTAATTATTTTAGTTTTTTTTGATTATTCAGATTTGGCAATTAGATCCTGCCTTGCTTCCGTAGGAGTATGGTGGTTTGGTTGGGCTTTATGGACACTAAAAGTTGTACCTGAACCAAGTTATAAAAAAACAAGAAAAATTGGTGTTTCAAAATCTATTTCAAGAGCAATAAGACAAATTAAATCTACTGCTAGTGAGTTTAAACAATTTAAACAATTGTTAATATTTTTAATAGCATTTGTTATTTTTAATGATGCTATAGCAACTTGCCTTGGTATTGCTGGTGCATACGGTTTAGATGTTTTAAGAATTTCACCAGAAACTGCTACTTTAACAATTCTTATTGTACAGTTTGTTGCTTTTCCAGGTTCATTATTTTTCAGCTATCTTTCAAAAAAATTAGATACAAAGAAAGCTTTATCTATAGCTGTAATTGGCTGGGGAGTAATAGCAATTTTTGCATTAGGATTTGCTCCTCTCAAATTAGATAATCACAATCAATATGATTACCAGCTTTCATATATAAATAATAAATATGTTTTAGATACATCTCCTACATTATCTGAAACAAATAAAAATGAAGTTAATTGGGCAGATATTAATTCTACTTTCCTTGATAAAGATGAAATATCTATAGAAGAAGCAAAAATATTTAGTTCTAACTTTAATCTATCTGAATGTAAATTTAGTATTTCATTCTTAGATGGGCCACTTGATGGCAAAAGTGAAATTTGTGAATCTCATCCAACTTATTTAAATCAAAATGCATTAGACAGGTGGCCTAAGTTAATGAGATCTATTGTATGGCAGCCACTTTCACTAAACCAAGATACTCAGTTCTTAATAATGGGTATTTTCGTTGGCATGTTTATGGGAGGAGCTCAAGCATTAGGTAGAAGCCTATTTGCATATATGACACCAAAATCAAGAAGTGGAGAATTCTTTGGATTCTTTTCCTTTTCTTGGCGTTCTGTTTCAGTTTTAGGGCCTTTAAGTTATGCTATTCTAGCTGGATTTTACTCACCAAGAGTTGGTTTAGCTTTTCTAGGTCTTCAAATATTTATAGGTTTATATATCTTAAAATTTGTTAATGTTGAAGAAGGAAGAAAAGTTGCAGTTGAACAGAATAAGGAAAGTCACATTATAAAATAGCCTTTAATGCTTTTCCAGGCCAATCAACTGTCATTCCATCAATATTTATACGGTTCATATTTTTTACATCATTTATTGATTTAGCACCCCAAGCACATAATAAATAACCTTCGTCCTTAAACTCTTTAATTAGGTTTCCATCACTCCAAATTGCATCATTTACATTTGGAATAATCATATTTATATCAAAATCAACTAACATCTTCTTAATCGTTTGAACATCTTCTCTGTCAATTGATAACAGCCAACCAACTCTAATACTTTTTGATAATTTTCTTACATTAACCAGATTATTAAAATCAAAAGATGTAACACTATAGCCAGGAACTTCGTAAGGTTTCCCAGCAAAATTGTACCAATTAAATTTTTTAAGTTTATTAATAACAATATCTGCCAAGTCTTTTTCATGTGATTTTAGTTCAATTTGTAAATGAACTTTATTAATATATTTTTTCAAAATATTTTCAAATGTAGGTATTTTTTGATCTGAAAATTTTTTATCAAACCAGCTCCCTGCATCTAATTTTGATAAATACTTATATTCAAGATTTTTTATATTTAAATCTAATTTGCATATTCTATTTAGATCATAATCGTGAAATATTATTGGAACATTATCTTTTGTTAATTGAACGTCTAATTCAAAAATTTTAAATCCATTTGAAATTGCCAAATCAAAGCTAGATATTGTATTTTCTGGAGCAAGATTTGAGTATCCTCTGTGAGCAATAAGATTCATTTAAAATTTAAGTAAAAATAGTGATAATATAAATATATTAAGAAACGATACCATAATTTTATAAGTGTTTAAATTTTTAGAAAAAATATCTAGTCAGAACTCAATTTTAATTATTGCCTTTAAGGGTTGGTCTGATGCAGCAGAAGCTGCCACTAGTTCAGTAGATACCATAATAAAGAATTACGATTCAAAAAAATTCGCATCTTTTGAAGAAGAAGAATTTTTTGCATTTGCTAGAGAAAGGCCTAATATAAAGAATTCCAAAAATGGTCGTATCATTGAGTGGCCTCATAATGACCTTTATTACATTGATAATGCTATAGATAACACTCCATTAATAATATTGAATGGTACAGAACCTCATTTTAAATGGAAAACATTTTCAAAAGAAGTAATTGATCTTTGTGTTTCAATGAATGTCAGCTCTGTTGTAACACTGGGGGCTTTACTTGATTCAATTCCACATACAAGAGGTGTTAAGACTCAAATAACGGGTCAACACGAATTTATGCCAGAGGGATATACTCAAAAAAAAATTAGTCAATCTAAATACGAAGGTCCCACTGGTATTACATCTGTCATAATCGAAGACTTCAAGAAAATTGGTATTCCCTCAATGAGTATTTGGGCACATGCGCCACATTATCTACAAAGTTCACCAAATCCAATTGTTTCTGAAGCGTTACTAAATGAATTATCAAATTGGTTACCATTAAAATTTGATTCAAAGAAGTTAAAAAGGAAGTCAGATAAATATTTAAATGCTCTAGAAAATGCAATTACTCAAGACTCAGAGCTCAAGGGTTATATTCAAAAACTAGAAAAAAAATACGATTCAGCATTATCTAATTCTGGACCTATTGAGGACCAGCTTCTTTTAAAAGATTTAGAAAAGTTCTTTGAGACGAATAAAGGTAATGAGAATGGTCCTAAAGAGTGAATAGATTAGAAAAAAAAATCGAACAAATTTTTACTAAAAAGACAAATTCAATTGGTTTTGGTAACTCGTCAGATAAAAAAATAGAAAAAAAAATTCTTTTATTTATTGAATCAGACTCAATTATTGATGATTATTCTGATTTAATTGACGGATTTTTGATTAAAAATCTAGAAATAGACAAATTTAAAAAAGTAAAAAGTAAAAAACTAATCGGAATAAAATACCCAGATAAACTATTAGATATAAATAAAATAAA
>Ga0208130_1000117_pt1 | contig 42295 bp, 52 predicted proteins | sample ETNtaG_31_FD_185771 | JGI IMG/M metagenome (GOLD analysis project Ga0208130, IMG submission 185771) | Marine microbial and viral communities from oxygen minimum zone, Eastern Pacific Ocean - ETNP201310SV78 (SPAdes) (version 2) | ecosystem: Environmental > Aquatic > Marine > Oceanic ... | reverse complement strand
GACTCGAACCAGCGACAAAGCGGTTAACAGCCGCTTGCTCTACCAACTGAGCTACCGGGGAACAGTTTCGATATTATCTAACAGAAGAATCATTAATTTACTAGCTTGTTTTATTTAAATTTTAACTATCAACTTTCCTGTATTGCCTCCAGTAAATAATTTTTGAAGTGCTAATGGAAAATTTTCTATTCCTTCTTCAATGTGCATCGGTGCTTTCAATAGGCCTCTTTGGTAAAGATCTAATAATTCTTCATAAGCCTCTTTATATCTATGTTCAAAGTGCATAACAGTAAAGCCTTCCATTACAGCGTATTTCTCCGCCAAGCGTAGGTAAAGGCTTGGTCCATTTATAGAATTATGATGGGAATATTGGGAAATAGCACCGCAAATAACAACCCTAGCTCTTTCTTTTAAATTATCGAGGGCAATATCTAAAATTTCTCCGCCGACATTATCAAAAAAAATATCAATACCATTTTCAGCATGAATTTTTAGTTCTTTATCTACATTTTGATTTTTATAATCTATTGCTGCATCAATACCAATCTCATTAATTAAAACATCACACTTATCTTTTCCACCAGCAACGCCAATAACTTTGGCGCCTTTAATTTTAGCAAGTTGACAAACAATCATACCAACTCCTCCAGCAGCCCCCGAAATAAGTACAATATCATTTTTTTTAACTTTACCAACATCGTGAATTCCAAAGTATGATGTTAATCCTGTTGAAACACCTAGAACACCTATTTGTATAAAAGGATCAATTTCAGGATTTGCAACTTTTTCAAAAAAATCTGAATTTAGCGTAGTATAATTTTGTGCAGACAGAGGACCTGAGACAATATCACCCTCAGAAAATTTTTTGGATTTACTTATTAAAACTTTTCCAATACCCATAGACGGTAAGACCCCGCCAATTGGTGTTGCGCCATGAAAGGCTTTTTCATTTAAAGTAGTTCTTATCCAGGCACCTATTCCTAACGCTTGAACCTCAATTAATATTTCACCATCATCAGGTGCGGAGGCAATTTCTTCAATAATATCAAAATCTGTAATAACTGGATTACCATTTGGTCTAGTTTTTAAAATAACTTTTTTTGATTTTGGTAGATTAGAAATATTTTGCATGTAATTTACATTAAAATTTAAAAATTAAATAAATATTAAATTAAGCTTTAACCATTAATTTACCAGTATTTCCTCCAGTAAACAGCTTTTGAAGAGCTAAAGGAAAATTTTCAATACCTTCTTCAATATGATAAGGAATTTTTAGTTTTCCTTGTTCGTATAAATTTAATAATTCTTTTGAAGCCTCAGCATATTTTTCCTCAAAATGCATAACAGTAAAGCCTTCCATTCTTGAATATTTTTCTGCAAGTCTTAAATATAAGCTAGGTCCATTAACTGAATCATGATGAGAGTATTGAGAAATAGCTCCACAAATTACAACTCTAGCTCTATCTCTAATATTATCAAGGGCAGCGTCTAAGATTTCTCCTCCTACATTATCAAAAAACACATCAATACCATCACTGGCATGTAGTTTAATTTTTTCATCTAAATTATCATTTTTATAGTCAATAGCTGCATCAGCACCAATCTCGTTTATCAGTACATCACATTTCTCTTTTCCGCCTGCAACACCAATTACCTTAGCGCCTTTAATTTTAGCTAATTGACATACTAAAGCACCAACTCCACCAGCAGCTCCTGAAACAAGAACAACATCATCTTTTTTAACTTGCCCAACCTCATAAATACCGAAATATGCTGTGAGGCCTGTAGTTACTCCTAATATTGCTATTTGTGTGAAAGGGTCTATTTCAGGATTTTCAACTTTGGCAAACATTTCTGCAGGCATAGTTGTATGCGTTTGAGCGAATATTGGACCATTAACAATATCGCCTTCATTAAATTTATCAGATTTACTAATCAATACTTTCCCTATCCCTAATGCAGGAATGGTTCCACCTATAGGTGTAGAGCCATGGAAAGCCTCTTCATTTAAGGTAGTCCTTATCCAGGCGCCGATTTCTAGGGCCTGCATTTCAATTAATACTTCACCATCATTAGGGGCTCTTGAGATCTCCTCAATAATGTCAAATCCATCAACTTTTGGATTGTCGCTGGGTCTTTCTTTTAAGACGACTTTTTTAAGATTTGGTAAATTTGATAAATTTGACATTTTTTCCTCCCAATAGGTTTTTGAGTTTTATAAACTAAATTTTACTTTAAAGAAAAATTATTTTTTAAAATTGATCATTTTTTAAAAATAATTAATATTCTCATATGCTTGGGAATATTTTTTTGTATTTAGTCTCTAAAGGTCGCATTTTTTTTGGTGTTTTATTTTTGGCACCTGTATTATCACAATTTTTAAATTATAATGAAATTGAAAATATTATAGGAATTCCAACTTTAATACCTTGTTTGTTTATTGGCTTTTTATGGGGCCTATACGCTACAATTAAAGGTAGTTGGTTTTAATTTTGAAAATGGATTTAACTGAAAAAGAAAGATTAATAGCAAGACAGTTTATAGGTAAAACACCTTGGTTTATGATTACATGGTGGGCAATCAATTTATTTGTCTGGTTTTCATTATGGCCTTTAGCTTTAACAGGCCAAATTCCTTTATATATAACATTTTTAATATCATTAATTTGTACATTATTAAGCTATTTACCCTCTCACGAGGCTCAGCATGAAAATTATGCAAGAAAAAATTCCTCATTATTCTGGTTTAATGAATTAATTGGTTATACTTCCCTTATTCCTTTGGCAGTTCCATATAGGCTTCTTAGAGCCACACATATGCAACATCACTCGCATACAAATGATCCAATTATGGATCCTGATTACTCAACAAAAGCTAAAAATTTTAAAAATGCTGTATGGATAAATTTCTTTATTAATACATCCGGAAATAATCTATACAAAGATTTTGTTGAGAACTTAGAAGACAGTCAGGAGAATAAAAGAACTATTTTCGAGTCCTTATTAACAAATATTTCTTATTGGACAATTTTAATAATTTTTGTTTGGTTAGGTTTTGGTCTTGAAGTGGCTTGCATATGGTGGATACCAAGATTAATTGCGTTAGGTTATGTTAGAATGACATTGTCTTGGGCACCTCATCATCCAATGGAGGAGCAGGGAAGGTATAGGAATACTAGAGGTTTTAAGGCTAAAATTGGTACTATCTTAACTATGGGTATGGAATACCATATTATTCATCATCTTCACCCTTCAATACCTTTAAATTTAAACCCTGCAGCTTATAGAGCTTTAAAACCTATTCTTATAGAAAGAAATTGTCGCTTAGATAAAAATTTGTAATATTTCGATGTATATTACTTTTATTAAAAGGAGTTAATTATGAATATTTTTAATATGGCAAAAGATCTTAAAGGTATGGAGAAAATGATGAAGCCTGCTTTAGAGAAATTTATGAAAGATTCTGGTTTTGTTAAAAAAGAGGAGTTAACAAAGCTTGAAAAAAGAGTAAGTGAACTAGAGGCAAGCGTAAAAGAACTAAATAATAGTTAAAATTAAAACGAAAGATATAAATATGAATAAAGTAAATATTAATCATAATGATGTTGATTTAACATCTGATCAGGTTCAACAATGCCCTTATAGCGCCTATAAAACTTTGAGAGATGATGCGCCTGTATATCAAGATCCAAAAACAGGTTTTTTTATTGTTACCAGATATGAGTATGTAAGAGAGTTACTTTTAGATACCGAAAATTTTAGTAGCTCTTTTGGTGCAGCAGCTCAAAAAGCTGAGTCAAATATTAATTCTGATCATGTAAAACAAGGGGTAAAATTATTTGAGGAAAAGGGTTGGGTTCCGGCCCCTACATTAGCTGGCAGAGACAATCCAAATCATAAAGAAATGAGATCTATATTTGATAAAGCTTTTAGACCAAGTAAAATAAAAGAACTTGAGACAATTGTTGAAAAAACTTCATATGATTTAATTGATGCATTTATTGATAAAGGTAGTTGCGATTGGGTAAAAGAGTTTTCTGTTCCTCTTCCACTTAAGATAATTGGAGTTCAAATGGGCATTGAAAATGAGGAAGATCTCTGGAAAATCAAAATTTCAACTGATGCTTTTTTTCACAGAATAGGAATGATGTTAACAAAAGAACAAGAGTTAGAGGCTATAGAAAGAGAAATTGAAGGACAGCATTATTTCCAACCAATCTTTGAGAGGTTAAGAAAAAATCCTGACGATAGCTTGTTAAGCGAGTTGGTAAATACAGAAATCGAGGAGTGGGGTAGACCCTTAAATGATAATGAGCTCCATGCAGAGATGATGGCTGATACTTTTGTTGGTGGAAGTGAAACGACTACAAATGCTCTTTCAGCAGGAATAAAACTTTTAATTGAGAATCCTAATATTTGGGAAAGATTAAAATCTGATCAAGAAAAATATCTTAAAGTATTTGTTGAGGAAGTTCTTCGTTTAGAGTCACCTGTTCAAAGTCTTATGCGAACTGCTGCAAAAGATATTACTTTTCATGGTGTAGATATACCTAAAGGCTCCGTTGTTAATGTTAGGTATGCTGCTGCCAATAGAGATGAGAGAGCTTTTGATGAACCTGAAAAAATTAATTTAGATAGAAAAAAAGCTGGTTCACATATGGCGTTTGGCTCAGGAACTCATCACTGCTTGGGTGCTCCATTGGCAAGGAGAGAGCTATGGTGGGGCTTTAAAGCTGCATTGGATAGATTTAAATCAATAAGTTTTTCTAAAGATAAGAACGATTTTATCTATCATCCTCATTATTTGCTAAGAGCCCTTAAGGAACTACATATAGATTTTGAAAAAGAATAATTTTCTATTAATTAATGTCTTTGTTATTTAGTGGTCTCTGCATATTTTGTTGCGAATTTATAATTATGTAATTATTTGATTTATCTAAAATCTTTATTAATTTAATTTCTTTGTAAATTAAAAATTCATATCCTAACTCATTTTTAATGCTGTGATATTTATCTTCTAATTTATCGGCTATTTTTTGGATATAGTCATCATGACTTAAAGTAGAATTTTTTTCTTGGTATTTATTAAAGGAAATCTTTTTTTTAATATTTTTTAAAAGCTCTACTCTTAAGTGGGCATATTCAATTTTTATTTTTTCAAAATTTTTAAAATCTATAGGCAGAATTCTTTTTTTATTTTTATCAATAATTAAATCTCTAAGAAATATTATAGAAGAGACTAAATATAGATTTTTTTTGGAATAAAAAAAATTATTATTTTCTAAAATTTGATAATTTCTTTGTTCGATAAATTTTGTTGAAATATTTTTAATAATTGGATCAATTTTTGTATTATTTTTTTTTAATTGATCTTCTGCTAACTTCAAATTTTGAAAATCCTTTTTTAAATTTGTCCATTTATATAAAAAAAAATTCTCTAAAAATATTTCTATTTCTTTATTATTCATTTATTATTGAGTCTTCTAAAGATTTAAAAGAAGACCTTCTGGTTTTTCCAATTGCTCTTTAATACTTATTAAAAAGGATACAGCATCCTTACCGTCTAATAGTCTGTGATCATAGCTTAAAGCCAAGTACATCATTGGTCTTATTTCGATTTTACCATCAACTACAACGGGTCTATCTTGAATTTTGTGCATACCTAATATGGCGGTTTGAGGAGCATTTAATATTGGTGTAGATAAGAGAGATCCAAAAACGCCACCATTAGATATTGTAAAAGTACCACCTTGCATCTCATCAATTGATAGTTTTCCATCTTGTGCTTTGGAAGAAAATTCGAGAATTTTTTTTTCTATTTCTGGCAAGGTCATAATGTCTGCATCTCTTATAACAGGAACAACCAGACCTCTATCAGTTGAAACAGCAACACTAATATCTTGGTAACCGTGGTATACTACTTCATTGCCATCAATAGATGCATTTGCTATTGGGTATTTTTTTAAAGCAATTATAGATGCGACTACAAAAAACCCCATGTATCCTAATTTTGTTCCATGATTTTGTTTAAAATCTTCTCCATATTTATCTCTAAATTTTTTAATTGGTTGCATGTCAACTTCATTAAAAGTAGTTAACATAGCGGTTTCTTGTGTAACGGATAACAATCTATTCGCAATTGTTGATCTCATTCTGGACATAGGAACTCTCTCTTCTTCCCTTCCATTACTTTTAATTTGTTTCTCATCTTTTTTATTTACTGATTGATTATTTAATTTATTCAAATAATTTTTAATATCAGTTTTTAAAATTCTTCCGTCTTTTCCAGATCCAGTAATATTTTTTGGATTAATTTTGTGTTCATCCAATAGCCTTCTTATAGCTGGCCCGTGACCAGCAGATTTACTATTATCCTTTGAAGCAATAACTTCTTTGGTTTTTGATTCAACTTTATTATTTACAGTAATATTTGAAGATAAATTATTATCTTGAACTTCTGCAATTAGCTCTCCACTTAAAACAATCTCACCTTCATTTTTAACAATTTTTGATATTTCTCCATCTATAGGTGATAGAACCTCTAAAACTATTTTATCGGTTTCAATTTCAGCAATTAGCTCATCCTGCTTAACGCTTTCACCTTCTTTTTTAACCCAGCTAGAAATTGTTCCATCCGCGACTGACTCAGGGTAGGTTGGTGATTTTATTTTTACTGTCATTTTTATTCCTTAATCTTTGAAAGCTTCATTTATTAAATTTTCTTGTTGTTTTCTATGTAATTTATTTAAACCTACAGCAGGCGCTGAGGCAGATGGTCGACTAATTAGTTTAATTTGATTTTTAGAAAAACGATCTAATACTCTTTGAATTCTATGTCTATGACTAAACCACGCTCCTTGATTTGCTGGCTCTTCTTGACACCAGATAAATTTAATAGAATTGTTGTATTTTCTTAAAATTAGCTCAAGTTCATCATAAGGAAACGAATAAAGTTGTTCAATTCTAACTATAGCTACTTCCTCAGAATTTAAATCTTTTTTCTTTTGAATGAGATCATAAAAAACCTTTCCTGAACAAAGAATTACTTTTTTTATTTTTTCTCTATTTTCAATTATATCATCTATTACTGGCATAAATGATCCATTAATTAACTCTTCAAGACTCGAGGTTGCCATAGGATTTCTTAGGAGACTTTTAGGTGAAATTACAATTAAAGGCCTCCTCATTTTTCTAATGGTTTGAAGTCTTAACAAATGATAAATTTGAGCAGGTGTAGTAGGGGTGCATACTTGAATATTATCGTGTGCACATAATTGAAGATATCTCTCTAATCTTGCGCTGCTATGTTCTGGACCTTGGCCTTCATATCCATGTGGTAAAAGCATTACTAGACCCGAGAGCCTTTGCCATTTGTGTTCTGCAGAAACTATAAATTGATCAATTACGACTTGAGCACCATTGGCAAAATCTCCAAATTGCGCTTCCCATATTACGAGACCACTAGGCCATGCAGTTGAATAACCATACTCGAAACCTAAAACCGCCTCCTCAGAAAGAAGAGAGTCATAAATATCAATTATTGTATTATTTTTTTCAGCAATTTTTACTAAGGGCATGTACTCAGTCCCATCTTTCTGATCATGAACAACAGAATGCCTATGCGCAAACGTTCCCCTTCTGACATCTTGACCAGAGAATCTAATAGGGTAACCTTCGCTTAATAAGGTTGCATATGCCATATTTTCTGCAAAACCCCAATTTATTGGGATTTCACCTGAATTCATTTTTTTTCTATCATCAAGTATTTTTGATACTTGTTTTTGTAAATCAAAGTCAATTGGTGTTGAGCTTATTATATCTCCTAATTCATTAAATTTTTTTTGATTGAATGTTGTATCAGTTTTTTCATTCCATCTTCTATTTAAATAAGGAGTCCAATCAAACCATTTTTCTTCATTTGTAGAACCAAGATTTTCAGTTACTAGTTCACCCTTTTCTAGAGCGTTTCTATAATTTTTTTGGAAATTTAAGGTTTCATCTTTTGAAATAACACCTTCAGTAATTAATTTATCTTGGTATTGATCTCTAACTGATTTATGAGTTTTTATTTTTTTATACATTAAAGGTTGAGTTGCAGATGGTTCATCAGCCTCATTATGACCTCGCCTCCTGAAGCAAAACATATCAATTATAATATCTTTCTTAAAAGTATACCTATATTCACATGCAAGCTTTGCAGCGAATACAACCATTTCAGGATCATCGCCATTCACATGAAGTATTGGGCATTCGATCATTTTGGCTACATCTGTTGAGTAAAGTGTCGACCTTGAGTCCCTTGCATCAGAAGTTGTGAAACCAATTTGATTATTTACAATTACATGAATAGTTCCGCCAACTCCATAACCTCTGGTCTGAGACATTTGTAAAGTTTCCATAACAACTCCCTGTCCAGAAAATGCAGCATCACCATGAATTAAAATAGGAATTACAAGATTTTTTTCTTTATCGCCCAATCTTTCCTGCCGGGCTCTTACAGAGCCTTCAATCACAGGATTAACAATCTCTAGATGGGAAGGATTATTATTTAAAGATACATGAACCTCTCCGTTTGGTGTGAGTATATTTGATGAAAAACCTTGATGATATTTTACATCACCAGTACTTGCACCTTCTAATTCATAGTCTTCTTCAAATTCTGAAAAAAGTTCTTTAGAAGATTTTCCTAAGACGTTTACTAGCAGATTAAGTCTTCCTCTATGGGACATACCTAGACAAATTTGTTCTGCTCCAAATATACTGCAATTTTGTATTAAACTATCAACAAGTGGTATTAAAGACTCTGCACCCTCAGATCCAAACCTTTTCATACCTGGATATCTAGTTGACAAAAATTTAGCTAAACCTTCAGTTGCATTTAAACGTTTGAGTAAGTTTATTTTTTCTTCTTTTTTGAAATAAACTTTTCCTAAATTAGGTTCAAGCCTATCCTGGAACCATAATCTCTCTTTTGTATTAGTTATATAATTGTATTCAATACCAAGTGTACCGCAGTATATTTTTTTAAGTGAATTTATTATTTCTTCTAAACTTGCTTCATCTTGGTTGATATTAAGAGTGTCGGTATTAAATTTTTTGTCCAAATCACTTTTTTCTAACCCATGATATTCATAATCTAAATCTTCACATATGCTCGTTTTTCTTATTCCAAGCGGGTCCAAATTTGCTCTTTGATGTCCTCTGTTTCTATACGATTGAATTAATTGGATAACTCTAATTTGCTTCTCATCAATAGATTTATTATTAACCAATTTATCAGAATAGGATCTTTTCCTTCTTTGATTTTTAAATTTCTTGATAATATCTTTATGAGAGACCTCCTTTTTATCATCAGGATTTTTCGGAAGTGTCTCAAAGTAAATTTTCCAATCTTGCGATACTGAATTAGGGTCTTGTATAAACGACTCATAGAGTGCTTCAATGTAAGGAGCACTTTCTTCTGAAGCATTCAGAACTGAACTCATTTTAACTTTATCATCCATCTTTAATACCATAAGCTGTAAATAACAAATTTGTTATTTAAAATCATTCTAAACAATATGCAATTATTTTTATTATTATTGAATTAAAAGGGGTGTTACCCATAAATTTATATGGAGGCCACTGCCAGATTCGAACTGGCGTCCACGGCTTTGCAGGCCGCTGCGTAACCACTCCGCCAAGTGGCCAAAAATAACAGTCTCTTTCTTATTAGATTTATATCATATTTGTCTAGATAATCTTAATTTTTTACTTTAATTACATTCAACTTGTAAAAACGATATACATGTATTATTAAAAAATGACGCGCACGTCATTTTAATAAAATTGGATTAATCATGAAAAAATATATTTTTTTAATATTTTATTTATTTCTAAATACACAATTATTAGGAAATACTCTAGAAGAAGCACTTTCACTTGCCTACAAAAAAAATCCATCAATCCAGGCAAAAAGAGCTGAATTGAGGTCTAATGATGAGTTGGTATCTATATCTTCCTCAGAATTTTTTCCAAAAATTAGATTTATTGGCTCTTATGGAGAGTTAGTTACAAATTATAAGGAAGTAGATGAGATAAGATTAAGGCCTAATGTAGCAAAAATTGAGGCCGAACAAATAATTTTTTCTGGTGGTCGTTTAGTTAATAATAGATCTCAGTCTTTAAATATTGTTGCGGCAAGCCGTGCTGACTTAGAAATTTTAGAGCAAGAGATATTATTTTCCGCTGCAGAAGCTTTTTTTAATGTTTTAACAAATGAGAAAATTGTTGAGCTAAGAGAAGTAAATCTTGACGTTTTAAATGAAAGGCTTGAAGTAGCAAAAATACAATTTGAAGTTGGGGAGCTTACTTTGACAGATGTTGCTCAATCTGAAGCAAGGCTATCATTATCTCAAGCAAATTTAGCTGAGGCGAGATCTAATCTTGAGAAAAGTAAAGCAATTTACAGATCAATAATCGGCGTTATCCCTGTAAATTTATCAAATAATACTATAAACCTCTCTCTACCAACGACTATTGAAGATGCAATTTCCATTGCTAATGTAAAAAGTCCTTATCTTAAGTTTGCAGAAAAATCAGAATTATCCTCAAGATTTGCTGTTAAATCAGCAAAGGCAAGACTATTACCTTCTTTCAGCCTTAGAGGTGAGTTCTCAAATTCAGAAGAGATGTTATTTAATGCGGATGGAGATGCTTATCAATTAATGGGTGTTGTAAGTATGCCAATTTTTTCTGGTGGTTTGAATTGGTCAAATATTAGAAAAGCACAGGAAACAAATATAAGAGACAAATTTCAGTTAATTGAAGCGAAAAGATATGTCAATCAAGAGGTGAAATCTGCTTTCGCTCAATATAATTCATCACTAATTAAAGTAAATTCCTCAAAAAAACAATTTGAAGCAAATCAAATTGCTCTTGAAGGGGTAAAGGAAGAGTTTGAGCTTGGTACTAGAACTAATTTGGATGTATTAGATGCAGAGCAGGAATTTTTAGACTCTCAGGTTTCCATGATAAGCTCAGAAAATAATTCAAAACTATCTATGTTTTACTTACTTTTAAGCATTGGTTCTTTGAGCCCTGAGGAATTATCTCTTCCTATCTCAAAATATGATCCTAATGAAAATTATAATAAGGTTAAAAATATTAAATTAGGATGGAAAAGATTTAAAGATATTAAAAATCTTGATTGATCTATAATCTTTATGTTGTAAGGTATTTTTTATCATGGTTTCGAATGAAAATAACGAAGAAATGTCTGTAAATGATATTCTTTCATCAATTAAAGAAGTAATCTCTAGTGAGCAGGATTTAAAAAAATCGGCTAATGATGATAACTTTATTGAGCTTACCGATGTTGTTGATGAAGAAGCAATTCTTTTAGATGATGTTGTTGACTTAAATAATGATAGACCTTCAAATGATTTATCTCAAAATGATGAACAAAAAAATAACCTAAAATTTGATAATTCTAATTTTATTTCTGATTTATCTATTGATGATATTATTCGAGAGACAATTAAGGAAACTCTCAATGAATGGTTTGCTAAAAATTTGAAAACGATCGTGGAAGAATCTGTTAAAGAAGAAGTAGCAAAACTTTTTAAAAAACGTAATTAAGATGATTGAAAAAAAATATGATCCCTCAGAAGCTGAGAGGCGAATTTACGACATGTGGGAGTCTAAAGGACTTTTTAAACCAACTGACACAGATAGTGAGAATTTTTCTATAGTTATGCCGCCACCTAATGTAACTGGTAGCTTACATATGGGTCATGCACTGAACACAACTCTTCAAGACATTATCGTCAGATATCAGAGAATGAAGGGAAAAAATGTTTTATGGCAACCGGGAACAGATCATGCCGGAATTGCAACTCAAATGGTTGTCGAGAGAAATCTATTATCGGAGAAAAATATATCAAGACGTGAATTGGGTAGAGAAAGTTTTGTTAATGAGATTTGGAGATGGAAGGAAAAGTCAGGCGGTACAATTACGGAGCAATTGAGAAGACTTGGTGCTTCATGTGATTGGAGTAGAGAAAGATTTACTATGGATGATGGTTTATCTGACGCAGTTATTAAAGTTTTTGTTGAGCTTTATAACGATGGATTAATTTATAAGGATAAAAGACTTGTAAATTGGGATCCAAAGTTAAAAACAGCTATTTCCGACTTAGAGGTTGATCAAAGAGAGACAAAAGGGAGTTTATGGTATATCAAATACCCTCTTCAAAATAATAGTGATAAATTTATAACAATTGCTACCACAAGACCTGAAACTATGTTTGGTGATACAGCCATTGCTGTTCACCCTGATGATAAGAGATACAAAAACATGATAGGTCAAAAGGTTTTAATTCCAATTGTTAATAGAGAAATTCCTATTATTGAAGATGAATATGCCGATCCAGAACAAGGTAGTGGAGCTGTTAAGATAACTCCTGCACATGACTTTAATGATTTTGAGGTTGGTAAAAGAAATGATCTAGAGATGATTTCTATATTTGATTCAGATGGGAATTTAAATGAAAATACTCCTAATGGATGGAAAGGCATAGAAAGATTTGAGGCTAGAAAAAGACTTTTAGACAAACTCAAAAATGAAAATTTTTTAGTAAAAGTTGAAGATCATACTCATGTCGTTCCATATGGAGACAGATCATACGAGGTAATTGAGCCCTATTTAACTGATCAATGGTATGTTGATGCAAAGAAATTATCAGTTTCTGCTATCAAGCATGTTGAAGAGGGCAAAACAAGGTTTATCCCGAGTAATTGGTCAAAAACATATTATGAATGGATGAATAATATTCAACCATGGTGTATTTCAAGGCAGCTATGGTGGGGTCATAGAATCCCTGCATGGTATACAAATGAGGGAGAAATAATTGTTGCTTCATCAGAGGATGAGGCTCGTGAAATTGCTATAAGGAAATACAATACTGAAGCGATTTTTCAAGATGAAGATGTTCTTGATACATGGTTTTCTTCAGCATTGTGGCCTTTTACTACTTTAGGCTGGCCAAATAAAGAAAACGATCTTTCCAAATTTTATCCTACAAATCTTTTAGTAACTGGTTTTGATATAATTTTTTTCTGGGTTGCAAGAATGATGATGATGGGTCTCTATTTTCAAAAGAAAATTCCTTTTTCAGAGATATATATACATGCATTGGTAAGAGATGAGAATGGTCAAAAAATGTCTAAGTCCAAAGGCAATGTTGTTGATCCCTTAAAATTAATTGATAATTTTGGTGCAGACTCACTCAGGTTTACATTGGCATCAATGGCTTCATATGGGAGAGATATAAAATTATCTGAATCAAGGGTTGAGGGATATAGAAATTTTGGAACGAAGTTATGGAATGCCGCAAGATTTTGTGAATTAAACAACTGTTTAAAGGTCAAAAATGAAAAAATATCTAAACTTTCAAATCCAGTAACAAATTGGCTTGTTTCAGAAATGATTGATACTGAAAAAAAGATTGATTTATATTTGGATGAATATAAATTTAATGAAGCAGCAAACGAAATATATAAGTTTGTATGGCATATTTTTTGTGATTGGTATTTAGAACTCATTAAGCCCTATTTCAATGAGCCTAACCATGATGAGTTAGATGAAATAAAATATGTTACATCAATTTCTTTAAATTTTATTTTAATTAAATTACATCCATTTATGCCTTTTATTACTGAAGAATTATGGAAAAAGATAAGTAATGATGATAAATCTCTGATTTCAAGTAGCTGGAATATTTCTTTACCAGCTTTAAACAAAGCCGATTTAGTTGAAAACACCAAAACAATTATTGAAATAATTACAAGCGTTAGGTCAATTAGGTCAGAATTAAATATTCCTTCCAAAAAAGAACTTTTAATTCAGATTTATGAAAAGGACTCAAGTAAGATAGATAAAATTAGAAACATTGACATGCTCTTAAACAAACTAATAAAAATAGAGAAAATTCAGAGAGTTGTTGAATTTTCTAACCGTTCTGCATCTTTTTCAGTATCAAATATTGATTTTGCTTTAGTTATTGATGAAAGCATAGATCTATCATCAGAAATAAAAAGAATTGAAAAAGAGGAGATTAAAATTATCACTGATATTCAATTACTTAAGAAAAAATTAAGTAATGACAACTTTATAAAAAAAGCGCCAGAAAATATTGTAAAAGAGAGCAATGATAGATTAAAAGAACTACTATCAGATCAAGAAAAAATGGGGGAGTCTAAAATATTTATTAATAAACTTATTTCTCATGGAAAATAAAATTAAAATCAAGAAAAGATCTTGCCCGTTATGCAAAGAAACAAATTATAACAACGAGTTATACTATAATTCTAAACCTTGGAGGCTTGTTCAATGTGAATGTTCTTTTGTATATATGCCAGAAGTTCCTATTTATGAAAGAATGAGGAATGAATTTTCATGGGAAAGGAATTTTGAAGAAGAAGAAAAAATAAGTTTAAGAAAGAAAATAAGAAGAAAAATAAAAACATTAATTAAAAGGGATAAATTAAAATATCTTCTAAATAATTATTGCAAACAGGGTGATGTTTTGGATATTGGATGTGGATCAGGCGCTAAATTTGAAAATATTTCAAATAATTTTACTCCATTTGGAATAGATATTTCAGAGGAATCTGCAAATAAGGCTGACCTGTCATTTAAAAAAAGAGGGGGAAGAGCTATTTGTTCTCCTGCTACTAAGGTTCTAGAAGAGTTTGGTGAAAATAAATTTTCTGGAGCAATTCTAAGATCTTATCTTGAGCATGAACATGAACCTTTTGAGGTATTAAAAAATTTAAAATTTACTTTAAAAAATGATGCTTGCGTGATTATAAAAGTTCCAAATTACGATAGTATTAATAGAAAAATTAGGAAAGAGAAATGGTGTGGATTTCACTTTCCTGATCATGTTAATCAATTTACTCCTAAAACCTTACTTAAAATGGTAAAGGATACAAATTATGAGGTTCTAAAGTTTAATTTTTTAGACTACCTACCAACAAGTGATAATATGTGGATGGTTGTTAGACCGATTTAAGATTATAAGGGTTAATTATGTCAGAAAAAAAGTTTGATAAGAATAAATTACCAAGTAGGCACGTAAGTATTGGACCTGAAAGGGCACCTCATAGATCCTATTACTACGCAATGGGAATGACTGAAGAGGATATTAAAAAACCTTTTGTAGGCGTTGTATCTACTTGGAATGAGGCTGCTCCATGTAATATTGCTTTAATGCGACAAGCCCAATCAGTTAAAAAAGGGGTGCAAGATGCAGATGGAACACCTAGAGAGTTTTGTACTATTACTGTTACCGATGGAATAGCTATGGGACATCAAGGGATGAAATCATCCCTTGTTTCTAGAGAAGTTATAGCCGACTCAACTGAGCTTACTGTAAGAGGACACTCTTATGATGCTCTTGTTGGTTTAGCTGGTTGTGATAAATCATTACCTGGCCTCATGATGGCAATGTGTAGATTAAATGTTCCCAGTGTCTTTATGTATGGTGGATCAATTTTACCCGGAAGATACAAAGGGAATGATGTTACAGTTGTTGATGTGTTTGAGGCTGTTGGCAAGTATGCAGCTGGCGCATCTACTGAAGATGATTTAAAGGATCTTGAACAGGTTGCATGCCCTAGCGCTGGCGCATGTGGTGGTCAGTTTACCGCTAATACAATGGCATGTGTTTCTGAGGTAATGGGTTTAGCTCTTCCTTATTCTTCAGGAGCTCCAGCACCTTATGAAGATCGCGATAAATATGCTTATGAGTCTGGTAAACAAATTATGGATTTAATTGAAAAAAATATAAGACCAAGAGATATCGTTACAAGGAAATCTCTTGAAAATGCTGCTACTATTGTTGCTGCAACTGGAGGGTCAACAAATGCAGGTTTACATTTGCCTGCAATTGCTCATGAGTGCGGAATTAAATTTTCTTTAGATGATGTTGTAGAAATTTTTAAAAGAACACCTTACATAGCAGATTTAAAACCAGGCGGACAATATGTAGCCAAAGATGTTTATGAAGCAGGTGGTGTTCCTATTATCATTAAAACTCTTTTTGAAGGTGGTTTTATCCATGGTGACTGTATGACCGTTACTGGAAAGACTATAGAAGAAAATCTTAAAGATGTTGAGTTTAATGAAAATCAAAAAGTTATTAGACCTTACAACAAACCTCTAAGCCCAACAGGTGGTGTTGTTGGATTAAAAGGTAATCTTGCTCCAGACGGGGCAATTGTAAAAGTTGCTGGATTAGAAAATACTTTTTTTGAAGGATATGCAAGGTGTTTTGATTGCGAAGAAGATGCCTTTGAGTGTGTATCTAAAAAAGGCTATGAAAATGGAGAGGTAATAGTTATTCGTTATGAGGGTCCTAAAGGTGGCCCAGGCATGAGAGAAATGCTTTCAACTACTGCAGCTCTCTCGGGTCAGGATGTTGGCGGAAAAGTTGCGCTAATTACTGACGGAAGATTTAGTGGAGGAACAAGAGGATTATGTGTTGGGCATGTTGGACCTGAGGCGGCAACAGGTGGTCCAATTGCTTTAATTAAGGATGGGGATAAAATAACAATTGATGGTGAAAAAGGTATTCTTAATGTAGATTTATCTGATGAAGAATTAGAAGAAAGAAGAAAACTTTGGAAGCCAAGAGGTACAGATTATAATAGCGGAACATTATGGAAATATTCTCAAACTGTTGGTTCTGCTCAAAATGGAGCCATAACGCACCCTGGGGCTGAGAAAGAAACTCATATATATGCTGATATATAAATTATAAAAGCTCTATAATTATTGGAACATGATCAGAAGGCTTTTCCTTATCTCTTACTGTTTTATCTATATAGACATTATTCATCTTATCACTTGCTTGAGGTGATGTTAAAATATGATCAATTCTTATACCTTTATTTCTTTGCCAGGAACCTCTTTGATAGTCCCAGAAGGTATAATTCTCAGCATCTTGATTGAATTGTCGAAAAGAGTCTGTAAAACCTAATGATAATATTTCTCTATATGCTTTTCTGGTTTCCATTTTAAAAAGTGCGTCATTTTTCCAATCTTCAGGGCTATATGTATCAATATCGTCTGGTATCACATTAAAATCACCAAGAACAATAAAAATCTCTTCATTTAAAAGTGTTTCAGATAAATGATTTTTTAGTTTTTTCATCCAATTTAATTTGTAATCATATTTTGGTCCTGGGGCAGGATTTCCGTTAGGAAGATATATATTTGAAATTCTAATCATTCCTAAATCTGAAGAGTGAACTGTCTCTATGTATCTTGCCTGATCATCATCATAATTAGGGATACCTTGAAAAGTTTCCTCTACTAAAAATTTTGATAATGTAGCGACACCATTATAGCTTTTTTGACCATGAATCTTTACATTGTAACCAATTTCCTCAAATGGACTTAAAGGAAAGTCATTGTCCACTACCTTTGTTTCCTGTAAACATAAAATATCTGGCTTTTCTAATTTAATCCAGTCAAGTATATTGCCAATTCTTGATCTTACAGAGTTTACATTCCAGCTTGCAATTTTCACGATATTTACAATGAAAAAGATGTGCCACATCCGCACTCAGATGTTGCGTTTGGATTTTTTATTTCAAAGGATTGACCAATTAAATCATTTTTATAATCAATAATAGACCCTTGAATATAAGGAACTGAAACTTCATCAATAATGACTTTAGCACCGTGTTCTTCGATAATAATATCTCCTTGTTCAGAATTGTCGACAAGATCGAATTTATATGAAAAACCAGCACAACCTCCGCCAAGCACTGAAATTTTTAACATCAAATCTTTCTTTTCAGAACTAATAATATTGTTTATTTTTTCTGCTGCTTGTTTACTTATTGATATATCGTTTGTTTGTGACATTAATTTCCAGGTAAACTACCTGCTCCTAAACGACCAAGATTACCAAATAATTGTTGGAGAACGGTAAGCTCTCTTCCTCTAGTAGGCGTTGTTCTATCAACATAAGATATAATCTTTCCTTCCTCTAATCCATAATATTTTAAATTATTTACTTTATTATTATCACCAAAGGATATAGCTAAAACTCTTCTATCTGTTACGGTAGGGTGGTAAAAAGCCACTGTTTCTGCTTTGCTGTATATATAATACCATGTTGAAGAGTCTATTGCCGAAGTGGTTGATGGTGATCCTAAGATATCCATCACATCATTTGAAATAGTTTCATTAACTTTTATTTGATCTAAAAGCTTCTCGTCAAATACATATCCTCTATTTTCTACAATAGGTGAACATGATGATGCTAATAAAATTAACATAGCAAATAAATATTTTTTAATTACATATTTCATTAAATAAAGTTACCATTAAATTATAATAAATAACAGAGATGATGGTTTCTGTTATATTTGTCAATCTTAGTGATAAAAATGTTTAAAAAAATAATTTCGTATTTAAAAAATTTTTATAATCCTGTTCCAGATTATTCATCGCCCCATGGTGCTTTATATAAAAGAATACTCAATTCGTCCTATGAAAGGCATTTCTACAAAAAAATTATGGTACCCGACACTCTTGATGGGAGATTTGATTTAATAATTCTTCATATTTTTGTTATTTTAAAAGTTTATAAAAACTCCAGTGAGCAGAATAAAAATTTTACACAAAAGTTATTTGATATATTTATGCTTGAAGTAGAATCATCATACAGAGAAATGGGAATAAGTGATCAGTCATTTAGTAAAAAAATGAAAGTTGTAATTGAATCTTTTTATGGAAGAACAAAAATGTATGACTTAAATTATGATAATGAGCATGAATTTATAAATTGTCTCCTCCGTAATATTTGGTCTAATGATAGCTCTTACAAGGTTTCTGCTAGAGAATTATATGATTTTGTCGTTTTAAAAGTTAATAAATATAAAAATAAATCAATAAATGAAGTTTTAGAACTCTCTTCAGATGGTTTTTAGTTTTGAGGTATTAGCTTGGAAAAAATAATTTCTATAGATGCAATGGGCGGGGATAACGGTATAGATATTACCATTGAGGGTGCTTGCTTAGCTATGAAAAGGCAAAAAGATTTATCTGTTATTTTTTTTGGGAACGAGAGCTTAATTATAAAAAAGCTTAAAAATATTGAACATTCAAAAGATAGAATAGATGTTATTCATTGTGATAAGGTCGTTGAAATGGATACTAAGCCAATTGATGCAATTAGAAGGGTTGGAAAAGAGTCTTCTATGTGGGGTTGTATAAATGCTGTTTCGGAAGGTAAAGCAGATATAGCTATTTCAGCAGGAAATACTGGTGCATTAATGGGTTTATCTACAATAATTTTAAGAACTATTGATGGAATTGAGAGGGCTGCAATTTCAAGTTTATGGCCTAATAAAACCAGTCATTCTGTTGTACTCGATCTGGGTGCAAATATTGAAGTAACTTCGGATCAATTAGTACAATTTGGTATTCTTGGATATTCTTATGCAAAAAGTGTTTTTAATAAAAATGATCCAACAATCGGATTACTAAATATTGGACATGAAGAAATGAAGGGAACAGAGATCATACAAGACGCCTCTCTAAAAATGAAAGAACTTTTTTCTGAAGATTATATTGGTTATGTTGAAGGAGATAATCTTTCTTTGGGTAAATCTGATGTTGTTGTAACTGACGGTTTTACAGGTAATATTGCTTTAAAAACAGCTGAAGGAACTGCTAGATTAATTGGTCATTTTATTTCAGATGTTTTTGGAGGTTCAACAATGGGAAAGTTAGGCTATTTAATAGGTAAGAGTGCATTTAGAGCTTTAAAAGATAAAATGGATCCAAGAGAATTAAATGGAGGTGTCTTTCTAGGTTTAAATGGCCTTGTTGTTAAAAGTCATGGAGGCACTGATATTCTGGGGTTTTCAAAAGCAATTGAATTTAGTACAAAGCTGTCTCAAAATGATATTTCAAGTGAAATTAAAAAACTTATAGCTAAGAAAAAAGATTATGAATCAAAAGACTAAATTATTTCAATCCGTTGTTACTGGTGTTGGTGCTTCTCTTCCAAAAACAATTGTTACAAATAAAGATTTAACAGAAAGAGTTGATACATCTGAAGAATGGATAGTTGAACGAACAGGGATTCAAGAAAGAAGAATAGCATCAGACGATGAAACTACATCATCTCTTGGTGCTGAAGCTGCAAAATTTGCATTAAAAGATGCAAAACTAGAAAATACAGATATTGATATGATTATATTAGCTACTGCTACGCCTGATAATACTTTTCCAGCATCAGCAACTGTTATTCAATCATCATTAGGAATAGAGAAGTGCTATGCCTATGATATGCAAGCAGTGTGCTCAGGTTTTGTTTTTGCTTTAGAAGCAGCTGATAATGCAATAAAAACAGGCAAAGTTAAAAACGCACTTGTTATTGGCTCTGAGACTTTTAGTAGAATTTTAGACTGGAATGATAGAGGTACTTGCGTTTTATTTGGTGACGGTGCCGGAGCTGTTGTTTTATCTTCCTACGAAGGAAGTGATAGAGGTATTTTAAGCAATCATTTGCACTCTGATGGAAGGTATGGTGATTTATTGTATGTTGATGGTGGTCCTTCTACAACAACTAATGTTGGTTATCTGAGGATGGATGGTCAAGGAGTTTTTAAACATGCTGTTAAAAATATATCATCTGTTATAGAGGAGGCTTTGGATTATAATAATTTAAATGTCGAAGATATCGATTGGTTTGTGCCTCATCAAGCAAATATAAGAATACTTGAGTCTGTGGCAAAAAAAGTTGGACTTAATGAAGATAAAATAATAGTTACAGTTCAAAAACATGCTAATACATCTGCCGCTTCAATTCCTCTCGCTTTATTTGATGCAGTTCAGGAAGGTAAAATTAAGAAAGGTGACTTGGTTTTACTTGAAGCTATGGGAGGTGGTTTTAGTTGGGGTTCTACTTTAATTAGATGGTAGAAGTCCTTGATTATTTTATTAAAAAAGAGTTTTATATAATATAGGGAATTTAAAAATGAGCAAAACTTTAACCAGAGCAGATTTATCAGAAGCAATTTATTCAAAAGTAGGCATTTCTAAGGTTGAGTCATCTGACATTGTTGATCAAATTTTCGAAGAAATGATTTTAGAATTAATTGACGGTAAAAGCGTTAAATTATCTTCCTTCGGAAGTTTTATGGTTAGAGATAAAAAACAAAGAATTGGTCGAAATCCTAAAACAAAAGAGGAAGCAGTAATTGATGCGAGAAGAGTTGTTGTTTTTAGAGCGAGTAAAGAACTTAAAAACAAGGTCATCAATGATTAAAAAAAATACTAAATGGTAAAAAAAAGTCCTGATGCATACAGAACAATAGGAGAAGCTTCTAAAGAAATAGGAGTTCCAACTTATGTTTTACGTTTTTGGGAAACTAAATTTAAGCAAGTTAAGCTTATTAAACGACCTGGCGGTAGAAGATTTTACAAACCTGAAGATATTAAGCTTTTATTAAAAATTAAAAATTTCTTAAAAAATGATGGATTAAGTATTAAGCAAGCAAACGAAAAACTCGATACTGATATTAATAATGCTAAATCTAACATCGATACAAATACAAATCGAGAATATGAAGAAAAACCTAATTTTAAAAATAAGGATGAGATCCTTAACAGGCTAAATAATATTCTTGAGGTTTTATCAAAATAAAAATTTATCTAGACAAGTTTATTTCATAGGATAATATTTTATTTGGTTTTTTTAGAGACTCGGGTAACGTTTAAAAATAATAAAAATAAAGAGGGGAATGTGAATAAAATTTTAGAAGCTGGATGGAATTTTGTTGAGGGTTTTTTAAATGATAATTATATCGAAAACGACTCTTACAAAGATGAAAACTTTGGTGCAGAATTCTCTGTAGACCATGTTTTAAATTCAGATAAGGATATTAAATAATTTAGTTATTAGTATAACTGCAAACTACTTCTAGCTCTTCAAAGCCTATTGAGTCAAAATTAGGAGTTGAAAAACTACTTTCATCATATTTCTCTTTTATAATAATTTCGCCTTCAGACATTTTTTCACTATAAATAATAATTTCAGATGCACTAGTTCTAAACCTTCTGCAGTCAGTTTGTTTATATACTTTTTTCGATAAAAATTTATCTGAAATAATATTATTACTTTGCGGTTCTTTGTAGTCGGTAAGTATCCAGTAATAGACATATTTATCATCTGAACTTGTATCGTCTAAATTAATAAAATGGTAACCAGCCTCAGTTTCTCCATATAATGACCATTCAGCGAAAGCTGCTTTGTTGATGAATAAAAAAATAGAAAAGATAAAAAGTGATAAAATTAATTTCATTACTTAAATTTAATTAATAAGATTTTAATTGTCTATTAAGAGTTATTCTCTTTTGTATTTAATTTATATATTATTTAATAATGAAAGAAAAAAATAAGTTCTGGAAATATAAAACTTTAAAACAAATGACTGATAATGAATGGGAGTCGTTATGCGACGGTTGCGGAAAATGTTGTCTTCATAAATTAGAGGATATTGATACAGGAGAGATTTCAATTTCGAATGTTAGCTGTATGTATTTAGATCAAAATACTTGCGCATGTACCGATTATAAAAATCGTCAAAAAAATGTAAGTGATTGTATAAAATTATCTCCTGAAACCATTGAAGAATTAAGTTGGTTACCTGATACATGCTCATATAGACTGGTATTTAATAATGATGATTTACCAGTGTGGCATCATTTAATTAGTGGTGATAAAAATACAATTCATGAAGAAGGTATGTCGGTAAAAAATTATTCAATTAATGAAAAAGACATAAAAGATGTTAATCAATATATTCTTGATTGGTTCAATAATAATGGTAGTCTTTTTTGATCTAAATTTTACTTAAGAGGTTTTTCATGGTTGTAACAATAAAAAAAATATTATTAACATTAATTTTTTTAACTCAAACAATGGGGAATGCGATGGCGGGCGATCTATCTGCAAATGATAAATTTGAAATAATCGATGTAATGAATAATTATGCAAAGGGAATTGACACCAAAGACTATAATCTCTTCCGATCAATTTTTGATGAAAATGTCGAGGTTAATATTATTTATGATCCAAGTTTTAGATCTGGCGAGCCAGTTTCTTTCGATGGAATAGATTCCTGGGTTGATTATGTTGAACAGGCCATTAGTGAATATAGAAGTACACAGCACATGCTCGGTAATCCATTAATTAAGTTTGAAAAAGGTGTTGCAAAGGCAAGAACAGATCTTCAGGCTACACATTACTATAAAGATAAAGATAATGAAAAAACTACTTTATGGGGGTATTACGATACTCATATGGTCAATAAAGACGGTTCATGGAAAATTATCAAGCATACTTTGACAAGCATTGGTTCAAATTAAAGTTTTAATAAATTAAATCATATGAGCCAAATAAAGGACATTACAGAAAAATTTTATACTAGTATTTCTAATGGAGAGATTGAAGTAATTGATAGTTTGCTAAGTAATGATTTTGAGTTAATTGTCCCAATGGAAAATGGTGTATTATCTGGACATTATAAAGGAAAAAAAAGATTTATGGAGGATGTTCTTCCTCTTGTTTTTTCTTGTGTAAATCCTGAGGAAATAGTCTTTTGTAAAGATTTTAAAATTATAAATTCTTTTAATGATACAGTAATCGCTATGACTCAAAATGATGGAATTGCTCTGAGTGGCAAACCTTATAACCAGATATATTTACATATAATAACTATAGAGGAAGGAAAAATTATTCGTCTAATTGAGGCTTTTGATAGCTCATTAGCAAATGACTCTTTATGGGGTGATAGTAAACAACTAATCCCTGATGAACATTTTTCACTAAAAAATTTCTCTTAAACTGATTTGCGTTTTTCAGTATTTTTTAAATATTTGTAATATATTTTTGGTATTGCCCATTTTTCCAGAGCATGTTTCTTATCTCTTCCCAATTTTTTTACTTCATAAAATAAAAAACGTTTTGTTTTTGCAATATTCCAGTCACCCCTTTTAAAATTTTTACCTGTCCTAGGGTTTGGTCTCTTGGGGTATTCTTTCATTGATATAAATTAACTTAAATATCTGAAACATTAAATAAGCTTATTTAGAAATTTACATAAAGCATTATAATTGCGATGGCTGGACCAAAAAGAAAAAAAAGAACTCCTAAAATCCACTTAAGATCGTTTTGCATTTAATTCTCCATTATTATTTTTATTTTTATAAGAATTATGACTGATGATATCCTTATTTGTTAGGTAAATAAATTTTTATTTTGTCATCTTGGTGGCTTATCGATATTTATTTACTAATTTCTAATTTTAAAAGGTGTAAATATGAATGATTTTATTTTGTACGGCCAATGGGTTGTAGTTGTTATTAGTTTGTTAGGAGTAGCTCTTGTAAGCTCAACTAAGCATAATACTCGTCTAAGTGGATATATTGTTACAGCACTAGGGCGTTTATCGGGTGCAGTCCTATTCATTTTTTTAGATTTATATGCATTTGTATTAGTAAATATTATTCACACTGTTATAGGTCTAAGAGGTTATTACCTTAATAAGAAAGAGAATTTAGCATAGTAACTGATGAATAATAGAAAACAAAAGTTATTGCATTTTATCAGAAATCATCAAGAAAACTTGAATAAAATTTTGGATGGATCTGTAATTACACCTAATAAGAAAGCTTTTATAAAAGAAAGAATTTCTTCTTTGAAAAAAGCCATTGAGAGGTATAAACGCTTTTAAAAAATATACTTCAATCCTTTAAAATACTTTTTTTTATAATATATTATTCATGTCGGAGCGTGGCGCAGCCTGGTAGCGCACTTCGCTGGGGGTGAAGGGGTCGGAGGTTCGAATCCTCTCGCTCCGACCATTTTTTATTCTTTCACAAAACCTTTAAAAAATCCTAGGTAATCAATAAATTTTTCACTGACACCTTCATTTCTTAAATGATCTTTTGATACAGGTAAGTTTAAAGGTTCAAATTCAGGGTTATCAATTACTAGTCTTGGAAAATTATGATTAACTATTGCGGCTCTACCAATTGCAACAAAATCTACACCAGAGTTAATAACTTTTTGAACATCCTGACCTGTACGAATATTTCCAGCAACAGTAAGCATGACATCTTTAAAATCTAATTCTGTGAAATGTTCTAGTAATGTTTTTTTATTTGGATCGTCGTTGTTCTTTTCACCAGCAGGATACTTAAATGAGTCCCATAAAGAGATATCTAAAAAATCTATTTTATCTGTCTCAATCAATTGTTTACAAACTATCTTGATCTCTTCAAGATCCATTCCGAATCTCTCTGGTGAAAGCCTAACTCCTAAAAGAAAACTTTTTCCACATTCATTTCTAATACCTTCAATAATTTCAAAAATTATTTTGGATCTATTTTCTAACGATCCTCCATATTCATCTTTTCTCTTATTAATTGATGAACTTAAAAATTGGCACAATATATAACCATGAGCACCATGGATTTCTACACCATCATATCCAGACTTTTTAGCTCTAACAGCAGCAGATATAAAATCATCCCTGAGTTTCTTTACTTCATCTAAAGTCAAAGCTCTTGAGTTAGTCTCATCATCGGAGGATGGGCAAACTGGTCTTTCGCCGATAATATCTTCAGGTGATCTCATTCCGGCATGATGTAGTTGTGCAACTGCTAAACTGTTATAAGATTTAATATTTTCAGTTAATCTTTTTAAACCATCAATATGCATATCATCAAAAATTCCTAACTGACCTGGAAAACCTTTTCCTATTTCTTGTACATGCGATGCGCAAGACATTGTCATACCAAAATCACCCTTGGCTCTCATTAAAAGCCAATTAAATTCATCATCAGATAAGCAACCATCCTCAAAACTTTGTGTATTTGTTAAAGGGGCTAGCATAAAAGGATTTTTCATTGAAATACCACAAGGGAATTTAATTGTTTCATTTAATTTTTTCATAATTTTACCTAAGAATTTTTGAACTTTATGAGTTTACATTATTTTAAAAAAATATAATAATTAATTTAATCGTGATTTGATCCTATTGCCGCGATTTAAAAGAAGGCGCTAAAACGGAAATTTTTCCCAGGATTTTACATTGTTGATAGGAGTTTTTTATGAAAACTTTTTATGTTAACGCGCGTTATCTAATTGTTCCGTTGATGACGATTGCTACTATTTTTGGAATATTTTTAGGAAATAACTTTGTATGGTTAGGAGTTATTCTCTTTGGGTTTAATACAATAATTGATACTTTAACGAAAGATATTCATCTCAGAGCTGACTTTGATGAAGATGGAAATTCATTTGGTATTAAAAAATTTCAATACGCAGTAATGTATTTAATGCTTCCGACCTTTATTGTTTTACAAATTATCTTGGCTTGGAGGCTTTTTCATTACACTTCAGCATATCCGATTGAGGTACTATCTTTATTTGGCATCAATTATCAGAGTGGAATATCTGGTATTAATCTAATTGGAGCAACATTATCTGCAGGTCTTTGGGCTGGATTAGGTATCATATATGGTCATGAATTATCTCATAATAGAAAGGAAGGTTTTTTTATTTCAAGATTAATTATGTCGCTTAGTGGAGCATCTCATTTTACATATGCTCATGTTTATAATCATCACCTAGATTTAGGTCACGAGGATGATCCTGCAACCGCTCCTAGGGGTAGAAATGTATATCATCACGCATGGTTATCACATGTTGGTCAGTCAAAATACTCTTTTGATCTTGAGAGAGATAAATTAAAAAAACAAAGAAAATCATTTTTTAGTTTAAGTAATAAATGGATAATAGGTTACCTTTATAGCCTTCCATCAATAATTCTTTTTGTTTGGGCAGGGGGTGTTATTGGAATATTGTCATTACTTGTTGTTTGGGTAATTTCTAACTTTCTCTTAGAGGCTCTTAACTTTATGGGTCATTATGGTTTAATTCGTGAACACGGTAAACCAGTTGAACATAGACACTCTTGGGATAATGATAATGTTTTTACAAGCTGGTTTTTCATAGAAATTGGTAGACAAGGTGATCATCATGTTAGAGGAGAGACTTATTTCTGGGAGCTTGATGACGTTGATGCTCCTAATTATGGAATAGGTTATTTTTCATTATTTGTTTTAACTCTAATTCCTCCATTATTTAGAAAGTTTACAAAAGAACTTCTTGAAGACTGGGATCGAAATAAAGCAACAGATTCTGAAAGAAAAATAGCTCATCAAATTGGTAATCTATAATTTTTAAAAATTTCGATCATAATTATGTTTAATTTATTTAAGAAAAAAGCAAAGTTTTATTCCGCTAAAATTCTAAATAACGATAAAGAATTTAAAGTTAGTAAAGGAAAAAACCTTCTTGCGGCAGCATTAGATGATGGTATTAATTGGCCACACAAATGCAGAGTAGGGAGTTGTGGTTCCTGTAAATATAAATTGATAAAAGGAAAGATATCTCCTGATATTGATTTTGGATATGTTCTAAGCTTTGATGAATTAAACGATGGTTATGCATTAGCTTGTCAATCTTCACTTAAGTCTGATGTAGAAGTTGAGATTGAACTAAAAAAATAGGAGAAAAAAATGAAAAGTATTAAAGCAATTCTTATTATGTCTATTTGGACAATTTTTGCATTAATTATTCTTTATTTGTTTGATGCACATATTAATTATCGTCAAATTCAGTGGTCTATTGGTATTGCCTTAGCATTATTAATTGTCCATATGGTTAATATGGTTATTTATTTTAATATTACAGGTAAAGAGCCATACAAATGGTTTAAAAATTCTTAAATCTTTAAAATAGGGCGATTAATATCGCCCTATTTTTATATATACCTTGAAGATACTATTCTTAATCTATTAAAAATGAACATTGAGAATATTAATAATCCTAATATCATGCTTATCCACATTCCCTCTGCTCCAAGAGGATTCGTTAAACCGTAATTTGTAAGGAAATATCCAAATGGAATTGCAAAAATCCAATAGGATATTATTAAGAAAACCATAGGAGCAAAAGTGTCTTTATACCCCCTCAGAGCTCCCAGGCTTCCCATTCCTATACCATCAGGAATTTGAAAAATTGCTGCATAAAACAATAGAGACACTGCCACACCCAAAACCTCTATATCTCCTGAGTAAACAGATGCAAATTTATCTCTAAATAGTAATAACATAGTCATATTAATTAGTGCGCCGATAAAGCATAACGTTACACCAGTATAAGAAGAAAATTTTGCGTCAGTAAATCTGTTTTCACCAATAAGATTTCCAATTCTAGTTGATCCAGCTAAACCAATTGCTAGTGGTAGCATAAAGACAATACTAGCAATATTTAAAGCAATGGCATGGCCTGACAAAACTTTATCGCCAAGTTGACCTATAATAATTGCAGCACCTGAAAACATACTCATTTCAGCAAATATTCCAATACCAATTGGAATTCCTAATTTTAGAATTTCTTTAGTTACTTTCAACGAAGGACCATCAAATTCTTTTAAAAGTTCTGTTTTTTTGTAGAGCTTATTAGATAATACTATTTTAAGTATTAGAAAAAACATGGTCATTGAAATTATAGATGTTGCATAACCACATCCCACGCTACCCATTTCAGGAACTCCAAAATAACCAAAGGCAAAAATTATATCTAATGGAATATTAATTAGTGCTCCAAAAAGTACTACGTAAAATACAGGAAGCGTTAATGTCATCCCCTCACTGTAAGAACTTAAAAATCTAAACATTATATAAAAAAACATTCCAACTGATACAGCCTGAAGATAGTTACTTGAAATTATTAAAATTTCTTCATCAAGAGGAAAATAAAGAAGGGCTTTACTAAAAAAAATAAAAATAAAGAAAACCAAAAAAGCATTCATTATAGCTACCCAAAAAATTTGTCTCATTTTTTGTCCAATTTTTTGGAATTCTCTGGAACCAAATAATTGGGCAACTATTGGAGTAATTGCAAACATTATTCCCTGAAAAAGCATGTAAATAGGAAAGGTAAAGGCATTTGCTAAAACAAGACCAGCCAATTCTTTTGAGTCATATTGTCCTGATACAATTGTATCAGTGGTATGCATTATCATATAAGATAGTTGAGAACCAAAAATTGGGATTCCAATTTTTAAAAAATGTTTTGACTCTGTAATAAATTTTTTCATTAAATCTTTTATCATATTAAAAGTTTAGATTTGAATTAATTTTATATAATATTATTATAAGATAAATTAGGGAGGGATTTTTAATGTTGCTTAGAGGTATTTTACTATTTCTTTTGTTATCATCAGTGTTTGCAATGTTAAATGCTGTATATAAATGGTTTGGTTTTCTCCAGGCTTACTAAAATTTGTTTCTTGAATTTTTATAATTAATAGATAAAATTTTATTATGAATAGATCTGAGAGAATCCTTAAATCGGAATCAGCAAGGCTCAGAAGGGCAAAGATAAGGGATATTGTTAATAATAGAATTACAAATCTATATTCAAAATTGCATAGACTCCGAATTAAAAGAAAAAAAATGAAAAGTTAAGATTTTAAATAATTTATTTATTTTAATTTTAACAAATGTTTATTAATTTCGATAGTTATGAACTATTAGCAAATTTTAATAATTACTTATAACTCTTCTACGACTCATATTAGTTTTTAATATAAATTTTTTAATGATCTAAAGGAGGAAGAAAAGTGATTGATATTATTTTACTTACATTGTTATTTTATTTTATTCAGCTCCCACTTCCAATGATTTTGGGCTTAAAGGAAGTCCCATTATCATATAATTTATCTAGCAGGGATGAAGAAGTAAAAAGACCTGTTGTATCAGAAAGGGGAATAAGGGCTCTCAAAAATCTAAAAGAAAGCTTATTTATTTTTATACCAGTTTCCATATTAAGCATTATTTCTAATGTTGATGTAGTTATGGCGGCAACAGTATGGTTGGTTTTAAGGGTTATTTATTGTGTTTTGTATTATTTAGGCATTTCTTACCTTAGAACAATTGTTTGGTTTTTATCAGTAATATGTTTATTTGATATGGCTATTCGAATATTTAAGCATGCGGTATAGTTAATAAATGAGAAATTTTCTATTAATTATAGTTCTTATTTTTGTTCCTCAATATGTTCATGCTAAAGATAATCAAGCGGTTTGGTCAAAAAACGAGGAAACTGATACAAAAAACTGTCAACTTGCTATAGAGGAAGGTAGGGCAGTAAGCGTAAAAACCTCTAAATCATTAGAAAGAACAGCTTATCTATATAATGGTAATTTTTATATGCTAACTGATTATAATGAAATGATTATTTGTTTCAAATATTCTCAAAAGGAAATAAAAATTAAATAGATATAAAAAAAGGGCTTAAAATTAATTAAGCCCTTTTCTTTACTATTAAGTATTGAAACTATGCGTTTGAATCTCTCGATGCAGCAACAAAAATTACAAGACCAAATAATATTTTATTAACAAAATCAGCTAAGTTATAAACAAGGTTTAGGCTATTAGCGTCAACTCCGCCACCTAAATAACCAAGATAATATCCAACTGGATAAATTACCCAACCAACTGTTAAAATCCATTTCATTGCAGAAAATGCTGTTTGAGAAGCAACATTGCCACTAGCAGCATTTATTTTAGAAGTTTCACCTGCAAAGATTTCATAAATTATATATAGCCAAGCAGCACAACCAATTACAAATGCAGGTAGAACAGGCGCAAGACCAGCTTCACCAAGGTAACCAGCAATAAGCATTACAAGTGAACTAATTAATAATTTAAAAAATACTCCACCCCTTACTGTTGTTACAGCTGCAAGGATTAAATAAAACTCTACAACTTGAAGAGGAACAGTTAATAACCAATCAACATATCTATATACTGTTGGTGATGTTCCTGTCTCTATCCACATTCCTCTCATATATAAATAATGCCAGAATGCTATACCTGTTACCAAACCGGCAACAGTTAATGATGTTTTCCATTTGCCATTAACAGAACTTCTTTCCAAAAAGAAGAACGCTGTAGCAGCTAACATTGCCGCAGAAACAAGCCAAAAGGAAATACCGACGTAATCGGTAGAAGCTAAATTGTACATATTTGTACCTCCCTCTTTAATATACAATTAAAACCTTATAAATTTAGAAACAAATATCAAGGAAAAAATGTAAAAAAAGATACCTTATTTTTTTGACTTATTTATTTTAATTAATAAATTTAATTTACTAAGCGTTAATAATTTAGGACAAATTAAAAAAATGTTAAAATTAATTGAAAAAATTCTATTAACTATTTTCATTTTATCACTGACGATTGTGGTATTTAAAATTGTTATTTATGATTTTGTAATTAAAGCATTTATAAATTAGGATTTTTATATAACTATATGATAAAAAAGATTTTTTACTCTTTTATTCCTTTAATTATTTTAATTTTTTTTCTTTTACTGATCTTTTATTTTTCTAAAAATTTTAGTTAAGTGTGTATTGATTAATCAAATCAATATCAATTATTTCAAGCGTTTTTATGTTAGTTGACTCAGCAATTATTGGTGGTGCCATTCCTGAGTTATAAGCTTCAAGCCACCTATTAGCACATAAACACCATTTTTGCCCTGGTAATAGACCCGGAAAGTCATACTGTGGCATTGGTGTTGATAAATCATTTCCTACGCTTTTTGAGAAAACTAAGAATTCTTCAGTAAGTATTACGCAAACAGTATGTATACCTCTATCATTGTCACCTGTATCACAGCATCCATTTCTATAAAAACCTGTAAGTGGATCAAATGAACAAGGCTCTATTGGCATATTTCTTATATTCAATTGTTTTTCTTTTGACATTTATTTCTCTAACTCAAACACATAAATAGCATTACCATTTTCAGGTTGATAAATATCAGGGCTTATAGTCGCAGTTAGAGCCATAAAAACTCCCATTAAAGAATTTTTTGAGATGCGTCAATAAGTGACTTATATTTTTTTTCAAAACATATTATAAAGCAAAATTATAACTAAGAGGTTATTTTTATGACAGCAATTATAGTAATTTCAATTTTTTTAGGAGCGATATTTTTTCTTAATAAAATAACTTATGGAAGATTCGATTAATTTCTTTCTTTTTGCATCCAGCTAATAAGTGGCATTATAGGAAAAATCCATACTATTCCGCCAATGAAGTAAAAGACAAATGTTTCAAAGTTATTAAATCTTGGAAGTAAAATTTCCCCTAAGGAGCTTATAATCCCCAAGAATAAAATTAACCAAATAGGTATTATGATAGTACCAATTAATTTCTTAGTTTTTTGTTTTAGTTTAAACAATTTTTTTTAACCATTTATTATATTTATTTTTAATGAGAAGCACATTGATGAATACAGAAAAAAATACGAACCTTCCTTTAATCATATGGGTATCTAGCCTTCTTATATTACTTTTTATATTAGTTTTAGTTGGTGGCGCAACAAGAATTACCGATTCTGGTTTATCTATTACCGAATGGGAGGTCTTAATAGGTATTTTACCCCCTTTATCAGAATCTTCTTGGATTATAGAATTTGAAAAATACAAAAAAATACCTGAATATATTTTAGTCAATAGCTCAATGACCTTATCAGAATTTAAAGTTATTTATCTTTGGGAGTGGGGCCATAGATTATTAGCTAGATTAGTTGGGTTGGTATGCGTAATACCCTTAATAATTTTTTATTTTATGAAAAAACTATCAAAACCAGTTATTCGAAGATCAGTTTTGATCTCTATTTTAATTGGTATACAGGGATATATTGGATGGTATATGGTGCAAAGTGGCTTAACTCAAAGAGTTGATGTTAGCCAATATAGATTATCTATCCATTTATTAATGGCATTTATAATAATTTATAATACCCTCATGTTATTATTTGAAGTAACAAATATAAAGCTCATAAACACTAATGGTACTAGACCGATTTGGTTTAGTTTTTTTTCAATTATAGTTTTTGTACAAATTTTTTCAGGTGGATTAATGTCAGGTCTAGATGCTGGATTAGTATATCCAACGTGGCCATTAATGGGGCTTAGTATAGTTCCATCTGATTACTGGATACCTCAAATAGAAATTTACAATCTTTTTGAGAATAGATCTAATGTTCAGTTTAATCATAGAACTCTTGGATATTTAATACTTTTATTGGGTTTACTTAATGTATATTTGTCCAGAAATAATTATTTCATGTTAAAGGTTTCATTATTAACGCTTTTGTTAATTTTTATTCAAATTGCACTTGGTATTTTTACAATTATATTAATGGTTCCTTGGGAAACAGCTCTTCTTCATCAGTTTTTTTCACTATTGGTCTTTTCTTCCATTACCTTTTCTTTGTATCTTTCAAGGTTCGGTAAATAGTTACCTATTAATAAGTAATTGTTTTATATAATTTTTTTTAATAAGTTGACACAAATTATTTAAAAATATAGAAAGATCCGATTATTAATTAAATTAAAGATTAAATGCTATGAAAACTACTATTTCTACAAAACAATCGGAAGTTAACAAAAAGTGGATATTAATTGATGCCTCTAACCTTGTTGTGGGTAGGTTAGCTGCTTTTGTTGCTAATAGACTTCGTGGAAAACATTTACCTTCATATACACCTCATGTAGACGATGGCGATAATGTTATAATTATAAATGCCGATAAAGTTCATTTCACCGGAAGCAAACTTTCAGACAAAATTTATTATAAGCATACAGGTTATCCCGGTGGTATTAAATCAACTACTCCTGAGAAAATTTTAGGTGGTAAGTTTCCAGAGAGAGTACTTCAAAAGGCAATCAGAAGAATGATGCCTTCAGGACCTCTTTCAAACACACAGTTTGGTAATCTGAAGGTTTACGCTGGACCAGAGCATCCTCATGAGGCTCAAAAACCTGAGATCATTGATGTTTCATCCTTAAACAACAAGAATGTGAAAAGATAATGGATATAGATATAGAAAATATTGAAGATTTAAAAAATAACGATTCTGCTCTGGAAAATACTCCATTGCCAGAAAAGAAAGTTGATGAATATGGTAGAGCCTATGCTACTGGTAAAAGAAAGAATGCCGTTGCGCGCGTTTGGTTAAAACCTGGTTCAGGCATAATTAAGATTAATGGTAAAATTAGCGATGATTATTTTGCAAGACCTGTATTAAGAATGCTTATTAATCAACCTTTAGTTGCTGCTGAAAGAGTAGATCAATTTGATGTAACATGTTCAGTAACAGGTGGAGGTTTATCTGGTCAAGCAGGTGCAATTCGTCATGGAATATCCAAATGTTTGGTTAACTTCGAGCCAGAAGTTAAAAAAGCTCTTAAGCCTGGCGGTTTCTTAACTAGAGACTCTAGAGTAGTTGAACGTAAAAAATACGGAAGAGCAAAGGCGAGAAGAAGTTATCAATTCTCGAAGCGTTAAAAAAGTTTAATATAAATTTAATAGAGCGCTTTCAAAGCGCTCTTTTTTTGTCTTAATTTTAGTTGTAGGATAAAATAATGAGTAAAAATAAATATAAAATAGCTCTTCTTGGTGGAAGGGGCTTTGTAGGTCAAGAAATAATCAAGATAATTGATAATCATAAATATTTTGATTTATCATTAGTGTATTCAAGTTCAAAAGCTGGTGAGAAAATTCAGTCTTACAGTAAAAATTCCGAATTGAAATACTCAAACTTAAATGATGAGATAAAATTAGATGAAATTGATATCGTTATATTTGCATTACCAAATGGTGAGTCATCGAAATTTGTTGAAAAAATTGAAAAAATCGATAGTTCAATTGTAATGATTGATATAGGTTCTGACTATAGATTTAACAATAATTGGTTTTATAGTATCCCTGAGATTAATAATATTACATCTAGTATAAATAGAATAAGTAACCCTGGATGTTATGCGACAGCTTCCCAACTCTCAATTGCTCCTATAAAAGAGTTTATCACTTCAAAAGTTTCTTGTATTGGTATCTCTGGTTACAGTGGCGCTGGTGCAACTCCTAATGATAAAAATAATCCTGATATAATAAAAGAAAGTATTTATCCTTATTCATTATCAAATCATACCCATGAAAAAGAAATAAAAAAACATTGTTATAACGATGTTTCTTTTAGTCCGCACGTAGCTGATTTTTTTAGAGGAATACTTATTACATCTCATTTTTCTTTTTCAGAAAAATTAAATGAAAACAAAGTTTTAAAAATTTATAGTGATTTTTATAAAAATAATAAATTAATAAGAATTCAAAAAGACGCTCCCTTGATAAAAGATGTAATTAATACAAATTATGCCATTATTGGTGGATTTTCGGTAAGCGATGATGGTCAAAATTTAGTTACTTGTTGTGTAATTGATAATTTATTAAAAGGTGCTGCATCACAGTGTATTCAAAACTTAAATATCGCTTTTGGGTTTGAAGAGTCATTATCTCTTGAAGATACTTTTAATTAATTCTATTAATGAGTTATGAAGCTAATTTTCTCTTTTTCACTAGCACTTTTTTTAATTACTGGTTGCGGGACAAGAGAGAGTATTAAAAACAGATATCTTTATAGTGATAAAGTAAAAGAAGTATTAACTGATGAGGAATATTATAAATTAGATAAAGAAGCTAAATGGCCTTCAAATATTAATGCACCTGATTGTATTGATGATATTGAAAGTGATATCGTCGATATTTCAGATTAGTTCTTTTAATTTAAATATAGTCGTGGAATGAGAGAATTAGAAAAACTTAAAAGATTACCACCTTATGTTTTTACTGAGGTAAATAGAATAAAAGATGCTGCTCGAGCAAAGGGAAGTGATATCATTGATTTTGGTATGGGAAACCCTGATATTCCAACCCCAAAGCATATTGTTGATAAATTAGTTGAAACTAGTCAGGATACCAAAATGCATCGTTATTCTGCTTCTAGAGGTATTACTGGTTTGAGAAAAGCAAATGCAAAATATTATGAGAGAAGATTTAATGTAAAACTTGATTATGATAAAGAGATTATTGCAACTATTGGATCCAAAGAAGGCCTTGCAAATATGGCGCAAGTGCTTGCCTCACCAGGGGATACAATTTTGGTCCCAAATCCAGCATACCCAATTCATGCTTTTGGCTTTATTATAAACGACGCCAACCTAATTCATTATAATATCAATTCTGAAATTGATCTAATGTCTGAAATTTCTTCGAAAGTTGAGAGCTCAAATAAAGATATTAAGGCAATGATATTAAATTTTCCTTCTAATCCTACAGCAGAAATTTGTTCGTTGGATTTTTATAGAGAAATTGTCCCTTATGCAAAAAAGCATAATATAATTCTACTATCTGATCTAGCGTATGCTGAAATTTATTTTGATCAAAACGATAGGCCTCCATCTATTTTAGAGGTTGATGGAGCTAAAGATATAGCGGTTGAATTTACATCTTTGTCGAAAAGTTTCTCTATGCCAGGATGGAGAATGGGTTTTGCTGTAGGCAATGAATATTTGATTGCAGCTCTTACAAGAATTAAATCCTATTTGGATTATGGAGCATTTACACCCATTCAAGTAGCTTCAGCAGCAGCTCTTAATAGTGACGAGTCTGTAATAAATGAAATAAGAGATGTTTATAAACAAAGAAGAGATGTTTTAGTTGAGTCATTCTCAAGATCTGGTTGGGATATTCCATCTCCAAAGGCAACTATGTTTGCGTGGTCATCACTGCCTGAAAAATTTAAACACCTATCATCACTTGAATTTTCTAAGATGCTTATCGAGAAAGCTGATATTGCTGTTTCACCAGGAGATGGCTTTGGTGAATATGGTGAGGGTTATGTAAGATTATCAATGGTAGAAAACGAACAAAGAATAAGACAAGCCGCAAGAAACTTAAAAAGGCTTATGGATGAGTAATTCAATTAATATTGGAATTGCTGGTCTAGGCACAATTGGATGCGGTGTTGTAAATAACCTATTAAGAAATAAGGAAAGTCTTAAAGAAAAATATGGTCTTGATTTTGAAATAATTGGTGTCTCTGCTTCCAATAAAAACAAAAAAAGATCAATTAATCTTGAAGACTTTAATTGGTATGATGATCCTATTGATCTTGCTAAAGATAATAATATTGATCTTGTAATTGAATTGGTTGGTGGAGAAAAAGGAATAGCCTATGATTTGGCTATAGAAACTATAAATAATAAAAAAGGTTTTATTACAGCAAATAAAGCACTTTTATCAACTAACGGTAAAATTTTATCAGAACTTTCTTGTAAAAATAATGTATTTTTTGGCTATGAAGCTGCGGTAGCTGGAGGAATACCAATAATTAAGACACTAAAAAGCGGTTTATTTCTTGATAAAATAAATAATATTTTTGGTATTTTAAATGGAACCTCAAATTTCATTTTATCTAGAATGAATTCAGCAAACAAAAGTTTTGAAGATGCTTTATCTGAGGCCCAAGAATTGGGTTATGCAGAAGCAGATCCCTCTTTCGATATAAATGGTATGGATGCTGCTCATAAATTATCAATCTTAAGCGCAATTAGTTTTGGAGAGTTTCCTTCATTAGAGAATACAAGTGTAACAGGTATTGAAAAGATTCAAACCATTGATCATAAGTATGCAAAAGAATTTGGTTATAAGATAAAGTTAATTGGCAAATCATCATTGATAGAAGGAAATATTTCTAAGGAGATATCTCCAATGCTCGTAAAAGAAGATGGCTCTCTAGGAACGGTTGAGGGTGTTAGTAATGTTGTTTGTGTTAATACTGATCATAATGGTACCCTTATTTTAGAGGGTGAAGGTGCTGGTGAAGGACCAACATCTGCTTCTGTTCTATCTGATATTGTTGATTTTGCCCAGGGTATTAAAGGTCATCTATTCAATAAATCTTTTGATGATTTATATGACTCAACCAATAATAATGAGATTTCAAAAAGATGTTATTATTTAAGAGTTTTTTTAGTTGATCAAAAGGGTTCAATGGCAAAATTTACTTCCATTTTGGAAAAAAATGGTATTTCAATTGATCAAGTAATTCAAAGAGGAGATTTGCATTTAAAGGATGAAAAAAATTCTACCCCTGTTATTATGTTAACACATCCTGTTGATTCAGATTCTATAAATTCTGCTTTTTCAGAATTAATAAAAACGGATTTAATTTCTTTGAATCCAATTTTTTTACCTGTCCTTAAGGACAATTAATGAGGTGTTTAAATGAACAATAATATTGATAGAATATTAACCCTTGAGTTAGTTCGAGTTACGGAAAGGGCAGCAGTTGCCTCCTCTTTGCTTGTTGGTAGGGGTAATGAAAAAGAAGCTGATCAAGCTGCAGTTGATGCAATGAGGAAGGAACTTAATAAGCTTGATATTCAAGGTGAGGTTGTTATTGGAGAGGGTGAAAGAGATGAGGCGCCAATGCTTTATATTGGTGAAAAAGTTGGCACGGGAAAAGGCCCGAAAGTTGATATTGCCCTTGATCCATTGGAAGGAACCACTTTAACTGCAAAAGGTCAATCTGATGCTCTTACAACAATTGCAATGGCCGAAAAAGGATCTTTATTAAATGCCGCAGACGTTTATATGGATAAAATTGCTATTGGCCCAGGATGTCCAGATGACTTAGTTCATTTGGATGAAGACCCGGATGTAAATGTAAAAGCTTATAGTAAGGCAACAAAAAAACCAATTGAGTTAGTAACTGTCTGTGTCTTAGATAGACCAAGACATGCGGATATCATTGAGTCAATCCGTTCCTCTGGAGCAAGAGTAAAGCTTATTCCTGACGGAGATATTGCCGGAGTAATTCACACTACTGATCCTCAAACAGGAATTGATATGTATATGGGTATTGGTGGTGCCCCTGAGGGTGTTTTGGCAGCTGCTGCACTTAGGTGTACTGGTGGACAAATGCAGGCAAAACTTGTTCTTGAAGACCAAGAGAAAAAAGATAGAGCATCTAAAATGGGAATTAAAGATTATAACAAAATTTATACTTTAAATGAATTAGTTAGCGGTGATGCTCTTTTTGCTGCGACAGGGGTTACTAATGGTTCAATGTTAAGTGGAATTGAAAACAGGAATGGATTATGGACAAATACAGTTGTTATGAGGTCCTCATCAGGAACTGTTCGTTGGATTAAATCTCATCACACAAATAAAGAAAAATTTAATCTTTAAAAGAAATGCATAATAATGGGTCTTTTTTAGAAAATAAATTTTCTGCTAAAGGTTCTCTTTGGAAAGAAAGAGTATCAGATTTAGATAAAGTATCGATTATTCAAAAAGAAAATAATATTCCCAAATTATTAGCTAAAATTCTTGCAGGAAGAGATGTTAATTCTTCAGATGTGAATTCTTTTTTAAATCCAGAGGTTAATAAATTAATTTTAGACCCAAGCAAATTATATGATCTTGATAAAGGTGTTGATTTTATTTCGGATTGTATGTCAAAAAAACAGAGAATTGGTATATTAGGTGATTATGATGTAGATGGAGCTACATCTTCTTCAATATTAAAATTATTTTTTGATCATTATAACATTCAAACAGAAATATATATTCCAGACCGATTAAAAGAGGGGTATGGTCCTAATAAATTAGCAATAGATTTTTTTTCTAATAAAGGTATTGATACTTTTATAACAGTTGATTGCGGTGCAACCTCTATTGAGCCTATGATTTATGCTAAATCAAAAGGAATGAATTCTATAATAATTGATCATCATAAGGTGGATAATGATCTTCCAGTATCTTATGCGCATATCAACCCTTCGAGAGACGAGGATAGCTCAGGTTTAAATGACTTAGCGGCAGTAGGTCTAACTTTTATTTTTATAGTTGGATTAAGAAGAGCTATAAGAGATAAAAATATTTTTCCAGATATTAAGGAACCCTCTTTAAAACAATATTTAGATTTAGTTGCTCTTGGGACAGTTTGTGATGTTGTTCAATTAAAGGGTCTAAATAGAGGCTTTGTCAAAGAGGGAATTGAAATAATATCAAGATATTCTCGATTAGGTATTGAAGCTTTAAAATCTATTTCTGGCTCAAAAGAAATTGGTGTTACTGAGTTAGGTTATAGGATAGGACCTAGGATAAATGCAGCTGGAAGAACCGGGGCATCAGATCTTGGTTTTAGATTGTTAACCTCAGATAGTGAAGATGAGGTTTTAGCTATTTCTGAAAGATTAAATAATCTTAATAAACAGCGCCAAAATATAGAAGAAACTGTTCTTTTTGAGGCTATTAATATTATTGAAGATAATATCTCTAATAAAAAATTAAATACCATCCCTAATTCATTAATTGCTTTAGGAGAAAACTGGCATTTGGGTGTTTTAGGAATTGTGGCAAGCAGGCTTAAGGATAAGTATTATAGACCATCTTTTGTTATTAGTGATAGTGAGGGAAAGCTAACCGGATCTGCAAGATCAATTTCAGGAATAGATGTTGGTAAGCTTATTATTAAGGGGGTTAATAAAAAGTTACTCCTTTCAGGTGGTGGACATAAAATGGCTGCAGGATTTTCTCTTAATCATAATACTTTAGAGAGTTTTAAAGATTTTTGTGAAGAGGAGGTTTACTTACAGTCGAATAGTACTTCATTAAATAAAATTAGTTATTATGATGAAATAATTGATTCTTCTAATATTAACAGAGATTTATATGATTTAATTAATGTTGCATCACCCTATGGACAAGGAAATCCTGAGCCACAGTTTATTATTAAAAATGCAAAAATTGATTATTGGTCAGAAGTAGGAAAAGGACATCTTAAGGTTAAAATATCTAATGCAAACTATGGTAATATAGATGCAATTGCTTTTGGTTCAAAAGGTACCCCTTTAGGTGACATTATAATGAATCATTCAGGGTCATTAATCCATTTTGCGGGCGTTATAAAGAAAAATGATTGGCAAGGAAATAAAGCTGTTCAATTTCATATCAGAGACCTCTTTACAGCTTAATGAATTACACCTATATAAGCTTATGAGACTGTGGTCCCTTCGTCTATCGGTTAGGACGCCAGGTTTTCAACCTGGAAAGAGGGGTTCGATTCCCCTAGGGACTACCAGTTTTCTATAAGGTTGAATGGGATATGTTTGCACAATTAATAGACGCACAAAAGGTTTCAGATAAAGTATCAATTGGTATTTCAGCACTATGTTTGTTGCATTGTCTTTTATTTCCTTCATTTATGGTTCTATTATCTAGTTTTATATCTGTGAGTTTAAATAGTGAATTAATTCATTATATGCTTTTATTTTTAGTAGTTCCTGTAAGTTCTTTTGCTTTAATAGTTGGTTTAAAAAATCATAAAAATTCTTTTATATTTTTTATTGGTTTGCTTGGATTAGCAATTTTGGTTTCTGCATTATTAATAGAATTACCCATAACAATTATTTCTGGAGAAATTTTATTAACAATTATTGGTTCTATTTTAATAACATTTTCTCATTATAAGAATTATAAACTTTGTGATCATTTAGAGTGTGATTGCCATGAATAGATTTATCAATCTATTTCATAAGAAACATTTAATAATTCTAATTGGAATTTTCTTTCTTTCTGTTTCTTCCGTAGAATCTCATTACCATGAAGACCATGATATCAATCATTCTGAAGCAGAGTGTCATTTTTGCATCAATGATTTATTTGATGACAATATTGATATTCCATCAGAAAAGCTATTTTTATCTGATTTAAATAATTTTAAAAATCTAGATAATTATACTCCCCAATTTTTTACAAATTTTTATTCACGAGCTCCTCCTAAAATTTAAATTCTTTTTTTAAATTTTCTTAAGGAGGTTAAATTGAAAAATTTAATTACAGCACTTTTACTTGTGGGTGCTTTAACAATACACAGTAATAATTTATATTCTAATGAAGCTGAGGCTAATCAAGCTGATGAAATTATCGTTACATCATCTTATATTGATCCTAATTTATCAGATCTTGACGACCCAATTCATATATTAAGTGGTGATGATCCTATTTTTGATACAACTTTGAGTTTAGGCGAGTCTCTGGATAATCTTTTGGGAATTCAATCATCAGACTTTGGTTCAGCTGTTGGTCATCCTATAATTCGAGGTCTTTCAGGAAGTAGAGTTAGGTTAATGAACAATGGAAAAACTTTGAGAGATGTATCCACTGTTGGTGATGATCATATGGATGATGTAGATTTAAATGATATTCAGCAAATTGAAATAGT
>Ga0208130_1000116_pt1 | contig 42376 bp, 38 predicted proteins | sample ETNtaG_31_FD_185771 | JGI IMG/M metagenome (GOLD analysis project Ga0208130, IMG submission 185771) | Marine microbial and viral communities from oxygen minimum zone, Eastern Pacific Ocean - ETNP201310SV78 (SPAdes) (version 2) | ecosystem: Environmental > Aquatic > Marine > Oceanic ... | reverse complement strand
TCGAAGTTTTCCTGTTAGCCCATCTACTGGAACTTTCATCACTCTCCAACTATCTCCTCTTACCCCCTTAAGTCGAAAGGCATACAGCGGCTGGAGGCCACATTTCTCACCAGTACTTTTCAGAGCATCATACTGATATTTCGTGCGACCAGAAAGGTATATTTTGTCAGTTTTTGAGGATTTGACTTCAATTGGCATACACATATCCCCTCGAAGAGCGAGAATATCGCCAGTGCCTTCAGAACCACTACCTGGTGCTCTCACAACTAAGAATGGGCGTTGACAGACCTGCATAGCCCGTGCTCGCTCAACTTCTGTACACGAGCGGGTAATTGCAACTACACCCTTGCGCTCGCCTGCGAGAACCGAGCGTAATTCCCGCTCGTAGACCCCAGTCATGTGCATAGCGCATTGTCAGGGTTCTTGACGACATCGCTTGAGACAGCCTCGTAGTGGTACGTTTCGAGGTTTACAAGTTATGTCGGTGTATATTCTGCAAATGTAAGCAAATTATAGCAATCGGTGACCTAAGAATGGCAACGATTGAAGGCGGAGCGCAATTGTGCATTATCGTGCCAGAGGTTGCAGTGCGTACTGATGATTTCCGTTTGGCCTACAGATTACTCGGCCGTTTACGCGATTCTGGTATCGAACATATGCAACTCGACCCCGAAAAACCAGTACCAAGCCGTGTTGATTTCTGGATAGCATCTCATGCTGAAGTAGGGCGAACCAATGATGTAAGGGGAATAGGCTGTGACGTAGAAGAAATTGATTCAGTGATTTCATCGATTATGAATAGAATTGCAGTAGGAGAAAAGGTTCAACGCATATGTTTCGGTATCGATCCAGGCCCACGACCTGGTCTCTCTTGGATTGCAGATGGTCGACCAGCAGGATCTATGCAAATGGAATCTGTGGATGCCACAGTCGATCATGTGGTAGCAATTCTGAATGATTTCATGCCACCTGAATCTGTAGTTAGAATTGGTAATGGTTCACCGACTATATCTTCAAGAATTGCCAATGTTTGTTTGGCTAGGGGTCTAGCAGTCCAATTCGTTGACGAGACCTCGACCTCTATAGGGTCGCGTTATGACCATGTTTCAGCCGCCCGCAGAATTTGTTCAAAGGAAGGGATACCCGTTACAGAGCGCCTACAGGTAATCCCTACGGAAGGGGAAGTTCGTGAAATTCAACGTCGGAGTCGTAGCATCTCGGAAGGTAGATTGACAATTCCTTCAAAGCTTGCCCGAGCCGTTGCTGTTGGGAGGCAGACTCTAAGTGAAGCCGTAGAACTTCACATACGGTCACTTGACCGCTGAGAACTAAGAATCAAGCATATTTTCCTTTTCTATATGCGCGAGTCTGATCAATACCTGGAAATCTATCCTCCGATTCTCGATAGACTGTTTTCATATTATTGAGGAAGTTATTGTCATTGGTAACGATTAGCACTTGGTCAACACCAGGGTCTTCACCTTCATCCATCCATGCAAGTACTATTTCCATAGTCATCCGAGCTCCTTCTCGATTTGGGTATGCGAAGACATCCATACTAATCGGCGGCATAACTAGCGTTTTTCGATTCTTCACATTTTCAATCTGCTCAAACATCGATGCGTATGATTGCTTCAACAAATCACGTCTAAAATTATCCTGGTTTGGACGTCGACAATCAGGTCCAACAACATGAACTAAATTTTCGAATGGTAGATTAAATCCAGGGGTAGTGACCGCTTCCCCTACTCCGCAAGGTTGCAAATTTTCCTTACGCCGTTCTACTGCGATTCCATGACAGAACTCGCGAAGTTCATTTCCAGCCTTTTGGTGAATTTTTTCATCTAGCCCTTCTCTTCCCGCAAGACGATTATTGGCGGTTGTGACTAGAAGATCTCCTTCCACTCGTAGAATGTTACCATAAAGAACTCTAACATCACCATATTGGCATTGTCGGACAATCACAGTCTCCGCCATACAAGTGTGAGATGAGGCCGCCCGCTTTCACCTCTTCGTCGGACAAATCACTAATTTTGCCATCGACAAAGGGTTCATTCCCACAGAGTCTCTCCACCGAGATACAATGTCCGTCGGGTATGTACTAATCAATGTCGAACCAGGTGCTGAATACGAGGTTTACAATTCAGTCTCAGAATTACCCTTTGTCGTCGATGCGAATCTATTGTTTGGGGACCACGATTTAATTCTCAAAATTGAGGCTGAAAACATGGGTATAATCGCTCGATTAGTAGTCGATAACATACGTTCAATTGACGGTGTTCTAAACACAAAGACCCTTGCTTGCGCTGAATTATGAGCCATTTTTTCGATTCAGAAAACCCCTTGGATTTTCCCAAAAGGTGCCTACAGCGGCGCAGTAATGCGATTATTCGCCTCAAACTTCATAATCTCCCTGACTCCCCCGCTTTGCGGAGGTGGATAAAAAAATGTCTAAGAAATACTTCGTGTTGATGGAAGGCGGAAAGGATACTGCTCAGGTGTTTGTAAGCAAGCAACCACGCGGCGCCGCTCTAAAAGCAGCTACACGTGGTCACACCGATATTCAGCTGCGTGAGCGCGGTACGAATAAGGTGCACATGTTCACAGGCTCGACCGCAATGGTCCCTAAGCCTGCGAATGGACCAGCATGGCTTCCTGACAAGATCAAGAAGGCCAACGTGAAGAAAAACGGCATCAAGCATCTCTGAGTAACTCAGAGTGCGCCGTTTTTCGATCATATGCGCTGAATTATGTAAACCCGTCCGTGATACCATAGCGGATGCGCGGACGGGTGATTTCAATTATGTCTTTAATCCCAACTTTCGGGCAATCATTGCTAACGGGTCATAATATTCGGTGACTACCCTCTCTTTCAGAGGAATGATTGCATTATCTGTAATATTGATTCCAGCTGGACATACCTCAGTACAACACTTGGTGATATTACAATATCCTAGTCCAAAGTCTTCCTTGATTTCTGGTATGCGACTTTTAGTGTCCAAAGGATGCATTTCCAGACCTGCCAATCTGACGAAGAACCTAGGGCCTGCAAATTCGTCAAACTTCTGATGTTCACGAAGAACGTGACAAGTGTTGACACAGAGCATACACTCGATGCACGCTCTGAATTCCTGTATGCGATCTGCTTCTTCTTGTTTGAATTCCCAATCAAGTTCTTCTGGCCCGTTAACTGGAACCATTTTCTTGTTCATTTCATATGCCCAAGACAAATCAGTGACGAGATCCTTTGTGATTGGAAAAGCCTGCATAGGTTTGACAGTTACCGGTTCTCCTTCAGGAGTCTCTTCCATTATGTCCTCCATTCGTGTCATGCACATCAGTCGAGGCATTCCGTTAACTTCAGCGCTACAAGATCCGCACTTACCTGCTTTGCAGTTCCATCTACAAGATAAATCAGGAGCATGCTCTGCCTGAATCCGATGTATGACGTCTAGTACGACCATTCCTTCATCCATTTCGACAGTATAGTCTACCATCTTCCCTAGAGCCTCACCATGGGCATCTCCAACCCCGCGAAATACTCTGAAGGTAACTTCCTCTGACATACTCACGATCCCTCCTCGTGTAGGTCTTCTGCATCAAGTAGTGCTTTGAATTCTTCATCTATTGGTGGATAGGTTGTGTGTTCTATGTTCATTGAACCATCTTCGGAGAGGGAAATGACACTATTCACCTTGCCCCAATGGCTATGATCGGGTACAGGAAAATCATCTCGAGTGTGCCCTCCTCGAGATTCTTCCCGTTCTAGCGCGGCTAGAGCGCACATACGAGATACATCAATCATAGCACCCAATTCTAGAGCCTGATGCCAGCCCGGATTGTATATTCTTGACCCTCCAGGGCTTGTAATCGCTGCACGGGCCTCAAGTAGATCAAGATCTTTGAGAGCCTCTTCCAACAATTTGCCGGTTCTTATTATTCCCACTTTTTCTTGCATCATCTCCCGCAAGTCTTCTACAACGGCAGCTGGATTTTCCCCTTCTTCTCGTGCGAACGGAGCTAGAGTTTCAGAAATAACATCAGCGATTTCATCTTCTGGAATTTCTGTGAATCCATTCATTGCAGCGGCTCTAGAAGCCGCGCTCTCACCGGCAATCTTACCGAATACGATAAGGTCGCTTAGGGAATTACCACCAAGTCGGTTTGCACCATGCAGACCAGTAGCTGCTTCACCAGCAGCATATAATCCAGAAATAGTTGATTCTTGAGATTCGGGGTCAACTTTGACTCCTCCCATCACGTAGTGAGCAGTTGGCCCGACTTCCATCTTGGTAGTAGTGATATCAACCGCAGCCAATTCCTTGAATTGATGATACATTCCTGGAAGTTTTTTCTTGATATCTTCGGGAGTTCTCCATGAGATATCTAAGTAAGCACCACCGTGCTCACTCGCTCTACCTGCATCACGCTCTGAGTTGATTGCCTTAGCAACAACGTCCCTAGTCAATAATTCAGGAGGTCTTCTCTTTGTTGCCAACTTTCCGGAAATAACTTCGTCAACCCATTCAAGAGCCTCTTTTTCAGTATCTGCAAACTCGTCGGCATACATTTCGGGAATGTAATCGAACATGAATCTCTTTCCTTCTGAATTGGTCAGCATTCCACCTTCTCCACGCACACCCTCAGTGACGAGAATTCCTTTCACGCTCGGCGGCCAAATCATACCGGTTGGGTGGAATTGAACAAATTCCATATCTCCAATTTCTGCTCCAGCCCAATAGGCTAGAGCATGACCTTCTCCCGTATATTCCCAAGAACCGGAGCAAACCGCCCAACAGCGAGTAATTCCACCGGTAGCAAGAATAATTGATTTCGCTTTGAAAAGATGTAGAGATCCATCGTTTCTATCGTAAGCGAAACATCCAGTAACCTCTCCATCTTTAGTGAATAATCTTCGAACTGTGTATTCCATGAAAACGTCCATTCCCATGTGAACTCCCTTTTCTTGTAGGGTTCGAATCAATTCTAGTCCCGTGGCATCACCAATGTGTGCTAATCTAGGATAAGTGTGGCCACCGAAGTTTCTCTGACTGGTCAAGCCCTTCGGGGTTCTATCGAATACGGCTCCCCATGTCTCAAGCTCACGAATCCTATCGGGCGCTTGCTGAGCATGAATTACAGCCATCCGCCAATCATTGAGATATTTCCCTCCCTTCATAGTGTCTCGAAAGTGAACCTTCCAATTGTCTCTGGGATCTTTGTTGGCAAGAGCTGCTGCAGCACCACCCTCAGCCATCACTGTGTGGGCTTTTCCTAGCATAGACTTGCAAACTAGAGCAACGCTTGCACCCTCTTGACTAGCGGCGATTGCCGCCCTTAGACCAGCGCCTCCAGCGCCTATGACAACAACATCGTGTTCGTGAGTTGTGTAGGTCTCATCTGAGATATCGTAGCGCATTCACAAACCTCCCCAGATAATCATATCACTCCATCCGAAGAATGGATCTGTACAAGCGTAAATGTAGAAGTCAGCAAACATGACCCAGAATAGAGAATATAGGGCCCATTCTTTGTGTTGTTCGTTGAGTTTAGTAGATAATTTCCAGAGTTTGTATTTCATTCGATTCATTGGTGAGGACGACCAATCTTGCGAAGCACCCCCTACAACATGTCTGAATGCATGGCATCCGAAAGTATAGCCGGTGAGCATGATTACATTGACCAAGAGAATTAGGCTACCAACTGTAACACCGTAGGCATGAGTATCCCCCTCGTGGAAATTTAATGACAGCCAAACATCAAACGAAAGAAGTGGAAGATAGGCCAACATGACATACATGAAATAACGATGTAGATTTTGTACAACTAAAATTCCAGTTTCTCCTGAATACTCATCCCAGGGTTTTGACACCGCACAACCAGTTGGTTGAGCCATGAAAGCACGATAGTAGGCCTTTCTGTAGTAGTAGCAAGTCGCACGGAATCCAGCCGGGAAAATTAAGATGAACATTGCGGGACTTAACCACTGGAGTTGCTGAGGTACCCAGGAATGTTCTCCTGGTACAATTAGAGGTGAATAAAGAGGGCTAAGAACGTGAGATCCTGTGTCTTCAATTGCCATAGTGCCGGCGCCATGCCCGACTCCTGCGGATAGTCCGAAATCTGAGAAAATCCAAAAGTCGGCTTCCATGAATCCTCGCCATGTTGCATAGAGTATCATAAAACCCAGATAAGCAGCCATTGCAGTGGGTCCTTTCCACCATTTATCGACTCTATCTGTGGCTCCAAATCCCTTCTTCATAGGGAGCGGGAAAGTGACGCCCTGACTCATGCACGCACCTGACAATCCAAACGCGCAGTTCGACAGCAATAAGTAATTGCATTCCACCACGTCAGGAGTCTCTTACGATTGCTCAAAATCCGTAGGTTCAATACACCCCCCCCTCTCTGATTAGTTGAGGGGATTTAGCGACATGATTGACGATCTAACCAGTTCGATTTGTCTTAATTGTGGATACATGCCAGGAGCATTTCTGCCTGGGCTTCCATGTCCGGAATGTGGAGAATTAATTTTTCCCTGAATTATGTATCTTCAAAACACTCCTTCAAATGTCTGACGATGTTCAAAGGTTCATGGACGCAATGACCTGTTTACTGGTCTCTGACCCCAAAAGAAGAATGCAACGCTCTTCGGGATTAAAGAGAGGCGTACTGTGATCACCAAGGGTATTTCCACACCCACAGAATTCCATCGTTGATGATTACCTGTATTCCGAGCATAGAGGCCCCAATAAGTGGCAGAATTGAGCTTCCGGACACATCGCTGTGCCAAGCACTCCAACCAAACAAAATCAGCAACAAATTCCCAGTCACGACCAGCCACAGACAACCAATCACTAACCACTGTGACCAAACTGCATCCATCCGTATGTGAAGGGACGTCAGTTCAAGCCAGAACATAGAGGGTATCAATACTAGTAAAAATGCAATCAATAGTCTCTGATGTCCGCCATCAGAAACATCTCCACTCCAAGGCCATCCTAAACCTTCAACAACAGAAGATTCCCATCCAAACAGAAGTTGATGGAAGACTATGAGGAATCCAATAGCGGAGATGAACATACAGGTGACATTCAGGGTTCTCCAAGATTCAGGTATACCACCCCAAAGCGCCATTGGGTCATCTGCGCGACGTACTCCTATGACGTAAGATGCAAGTACCATCGGTCCTAGAACAAATACAACCGTACGAACAAATTCTCTCGAAATTTCCATTTAGATAGCCCCTAATCAAGCAAGTGCGCCGTAATCTGCGTCCGCTTCTTCCATCTCGATTTCATCAACATCCATCTGAGCAAGTTGTAACTTTCCAGATAACTCATCGTTTACGGCATGCCAGTAGGAGTAGGCTTCGATTACCCAAATTCCGGATTCACGGGTTCCGTTTCCACTACCCTTGACACCTCCAAATGGTAGGTGAGCTTCAGCTCCAGTTGTCGAGTTATTAATTCCAGTCATACCTGCCTTAATCCCAGTCTTGTAGCGATAGGCTTCGAGTCTATCATTGGTGTAAATTGCAGATGACAATCCATAGGGCGAAGCATTTGCCAAGTGCAATGCATGACCGAAATCACGAGCCTTGACAATAGTTACTAGTGGTCCAAAAATCTCTTCATGGAAACACTCCATATCCTCAGTGACATCTACATAGACATGAGGCCACATGTAGATGCCTTCGCTAGCATCACCATGGAAGCTATCCGGCTTGTTGTCATTTGTAATTCGACCTTCTCCCCAAATTTTGTTAGCACCGCTATTTTCACACATATCGACACCTTGCATAAAATCAACTGCATATCTTTCGGATAGCATTGGACCATACAGTACTCCCTCATGACGCATCGAATCACCAATCGAAGTGGATTTCACCTTCTCCATAAATCGTTCAACAAACTCATCATAAATGTCTTCGTGAATAATCAAATTTCCTAGGCTAGTACAACGCTGTCCTGCAGTTCCGAATCCTGCCCAGTAGGCACCCTCAACAGCATTTTCCATATTTGCGGAAGGCATTATCACAAGGGGATTCTTTCCTCCTAGTTCTAAGGAAGCACTAACAAGATTACGGCCGCAAGTTTCTCCAATCATCTTACCGACTGCGGTACTACCAGTGAATGAGATTTTGTCTACCATCCCTAAATCAGCTGAATCAACCAGTGCTTGACCTGCTCCACTACCATTCCCATGTACCAGATTAATTACACCATCCGGTAATCCTGCTTCGTGCATCACACGCGCTAAGGCGAAAGAAAGTAGAGGCGAATCTTGAGGAGACTTCCAAACGCAGGTATTGCCGCACATAATTGCTGGAATCATCTTCCAGAACGGGACTGCTGAAGGGAAGTTGCAAGAATTGATTATTCCACAAACTCCTAATGGTCTACGGTAGGTGAACAATTCTTTGTTCGGTAACTCTGAGTTGACTGTCTGACCATATAGTCTGCGACCTTCTGATTGGAAGAAGAGACATGTGTCAATAGCCTCCTGAATTTCACCACCACATTCTTTCAATGTTTTACCAATTTCACGAGCCTGCAGACGAACAAGATCGTCTTTGTGCTCCATCAATAACCTACCCATGTTGCCAATTATTTGACCACGAGTTGGAGCAGGTGTACTGGCCCAATCAGGAAATGCCGCACGAGCTGCTCTTAGAGCGTCGTGTACATCTTCTTTGGTTGAGAGAGGAAACTCTCCTAGACAATCATCTAACCATGCCGGATTAGCGCTTTCGTAAGTTGCCCCATCACTAGCAAGAGTTAGTTTACCGTTGATTATGTTGTAACCCCTGACCTTTGGAGATCCATTCGGGTTATTCGCTTCCATGTATTCGAATCCAGTCTCGAGAACGTGGTTCATACTTCGCGCGAATCGAGAAGTAGCAATGAAACCACCGCATCGCTATTCGTAATTCTGATAACCGAATTACCAGATTTGACAATTGGTAATTGGGGGGTTTAACTACCTCCGATGTCGACAAGGTGTTACGAGGAGGGCGAATATGGCAGAGGAATCCGACAAAGAATTGAAACTCAGAGTAGCCAAGGCAATCCCTAGCGACGTCGGTCATGGTAGAGCAAGAGTGCCTTTTGACAACGAATTGAACCTCAAACCTGGAGATATAATCGAGATTGAGGGTGAACGTTCTACCGCCGCAATTGTTTGGAGGTGTCGGCCCGAAGATGCGAACCTCGGTGTAATTCGAATTGACGGAATTATCCGTAAAAATGCGAGTGTGTCTCTTGGCGATCGAGTCACAGTAAGAAAAGTCGAAGCTCAGCCATGTACGCGACTCATACTAAGTCCAGTTATGGCCAAGCAACAAAAGGTTCGATTTGGACCTGGAATCGAGGGATTTGCTCGTCGAGGATTGAACAAAAGACCTGTAGTATCTGGCGATAGAATATTCATTCCGGGAATGACTCTGTTTGCTGAAGCATTGCCCTTCCAAATCGTCCAAACAAGCCCAAAGGGTATTGTCCAGGTGTTGCCCGATACTGAGATTATTATCAAAGAAGAGGCAGTCGATGAGGGTGAAGATGCCGAAGTCTCAAGTATCACATACGAGGATATTGGAGGCATAGGAGATCAATTACAAAAAGTTCGTGAGATGATTGAGCTTCCATTGAAACACCCTGTTCTATTCCGCAGATTAGGAATTGACCCCCCAAGAGGTGTTCTATTGCATGGGCCCCCCGGAACCGGTAAGACTCTGATTGCGAAAGCGGTCGCCTCTGAAACACAGGCACACTTTACATCGATAAATGGCCCCGAAATAATTTCGAAATATTATGGAGAGAGTGAAAAACAACTGCGTGAAATATTCGATGAAGCCACCGCAAATGCTCCGGCGATAATTTTTATCGACGAATTGGATTCAATCGCGCCAAAGCGCGAAGATGTCTCTGGTGAAGTTGAGCGTAGAGTTGTCGCACAGCTCCTCACTCTTCTTGATGGAATGCAGGGTCGAGATAACGTAGTTGTGATCGGTGCAACAAATCGACGCGATGCAATAGATCCTGCTTTGAGGCGACCAGGCCGATTTGACAGAGAATTGGAGATAGGTGTTCCCGACAAGAACGGTCGAGAAGAAATCATCAACATTCATACTAGAGGTATGCCAATCAGTGATGATTTCGATATGGATTGGTTACTCGATAATTCCTACGGATTCGTCGGCGCAGACATCTCTGCCTTAGTTAGAGAAGCGGCGATGAAGGCCCTGCGCCGATATTTACCAGAAATAGACCTCGATGAGGAGCAGATTCCAGCTGAAGTTCTAGAAAAGATGGAAGTAAAAATGATTGATTTCCGTGAGGCTATAAAGGAAATTGAACCAAGTGCTCTACGAGAAATCTACGTAGAGGTGCCTGAGGTGTCTTGGGAACGAGTGGGCGGTCTGGAAGAGGTAAAGGAGCGATTGAAAGAAAGTATCGAATGGCCACTAACTCAACCTGAGATGTTCGATCATTTTGGAATCAATCCTCCTCGTGGTATCGTTTTATTCGGAGCACCTGGAACTGGAAAAACATTGATTGCGAAAGCAATTGCTAACGAGGCAAAGGCCAACTTCATCTCAATCAAAGGTCCTGAAATGGTCTCCAAATGGGTTGGAGAATCTGAAAGAGCGGTACGTGAGGTCTTCAAGAAAGCCAAACAATCTAGTCCTTCGATTATTTTCCTAGATGAGTTTGAGAGTATTGCAGGAGTTCGTCGCACAATGTCTGGTGAAGGCTCAGATGTGATGAATAGAGTAGTCAATCAATTACTATCTAGCATGGATGGTGTAGAGACGATGGAGGGTGTAATCGTAGTTGCTGCGACAAACCGACCAGAGATGATTGACCCCGCTCTGCTCCGAAGCGGTCGCTTTGAAAGAGTGCTACACATTCCACCACCTGATACAGATTCTCGTAAGGAAATTCTGCGAATTCATACCAAGGATATGCCGTTGGGTAAATTCTCTCTTGATGATTTAGCGGGCCAGCTTGATAATTACACGGGAGCCGATATAGAATCGATTTGTCGAGAGGCTGCTCTAATCTCTATGCGAGCCGGAAAAAAATCAGTCTCGAAGAAGGCGTTTGAGGAAGCAATTGCTAGAGTCAGACCCACAATCACCGATGAGATGATGGAGTATTACGGCCGCATGGAAGGTATGCTAACCAGTGGTCTTGAATCGGTACGTCGCCGACCTGACACACTTTCTGGTATTGAAGCGGTTTGAGGTGAAGAAATGCCGACAACTTTCGGCCGAGAAATTCTTGGACGAAATGTTGTCGATCAAGCTTCTGATAAGCTTGGAGTTCTAGCAGATTTTAGAATTGACATGTCTAGCGGAAGAATCACTGCTATACTGGTTGCTCTTGAGAATGATTTGGACCCAGCAATGCTACCTTGGCCAACTGTAGAAGGCCTACTGTCAGTTCCAGTTGAAGAGATCGCAGAGGTCGGTGTGAACATCCAACTTGCCCGTTAAGCCGATGCACGCTCCGTTCAGCGGTGAATAACGGTCTTAAGTCGTAGTTGAGGCTCGTCAGACGTTCCGTAGGAACGGTGGCTTGCAGCATGGCGGATTCTCGCGTTTGGATGAGGAGGCTAACGTCGAGACAAACTCGACGTCTTGCAATTACCACAGCATTCTGGTTGATGCTCGGAATTCTTCTATTTTCAATTCTGCAAACTTACATCATAACCGGTGAAAAACAGCAGTCTGCATATGGTGACGACTGGAATGATTTGAACGGGTTTAGAGACGAGGTATCAAATCTAGGAATTGAAACTACGGCACTAATTTCAAGTCCACTTCTTCTTACAGAAATCGACAATCCAGAGCAGGCGATTTTCGTTATCTCTGGAGTGGAGAGAGATACTATTTCTCTACCCAAATTTACTGGAGACGAGACTATAGTCGATTTTCGAGAAGCAGATGGGTATACCAGTTCGGAGATTTCTGCAATTAGGGATTTTGTTGACACTGGTGGAACACTTCTGTTGATGGATGATTTTGGTTACTCTGCAAGTCTTGCCGATGAATATGGTTTGACTTATTCGGGTCATCACCTCTACGATGGGGAAGCATGGGCTCGAGAATTAGACTTCAATTTCGTTTGGGTAAACGAAACTTCAGCATTTAACTTCACTTCTACTTCTGGTTCAGTCGCAATGGCAATGCATCCATGTTTGCGTGATGTTGATTTCGATGGAGTAATCGATTTGCTTGACGATGAGCCATATGATCCGAATGTCGGGGGCGTTATTACCGAGCAAAATGTTGGTCTTTGTGCCCATAGGTGGGACCAGGAAACTGGTGAATGGGACTTTACAGAAAACTACAACCTATTGACAAATTCTCCATCAGCCTTTGAGAAGGATGGAGCCTTCAATCCTGCTGAGAATCGCTACGCCATTAGTGCGAGCACCCTTGATTCATATCTCGATACAAATGACGATGGCAACCTAACTGTCGGCTTTGAGGCGGCAGGAATAGCAGGTGATGAACAAGGTCCCTTTGCTATCTATGTCAGATATTGTGTTGATAGAATGTGTCTAGATTCTGATTCCGGTCGAGTTCACTTTGTCAGTGACGGTTCGGTACTAATCAATTCACTATACAATGCAGGACCCGATAGTCCGTACGCTGACTCTGTCCCAATAAATGATAATCGCAAGTGGGCCCTAGATATTATCGCTGAAGCTCTACTTCTCGGAAATACAAGCACAAATGCCGGTGAAGAAGCCATCATCATATTCGATGAATCAAGACACCAGCAGGAAACCCCAATGGGCGATACCTACAATCTACTATACTACATTCTAGTCTATTTTACTAACGATTGGATGGCTATGCTAATTCTATTCTTAACCCTCTTCATCGTACTAGAGGCGGTCCTCATTCGTAAGGATGATCCAGATGACTGGCGTCATGTATTCCGTATTATTTACTATGGATTCGGCGATGCTCGGAGGTATGAATACTATCAGAGACCTCAGAAAATTCGGCAGGTGTTATTGACTCGGGTTCGCAATCTCAATACGATGTCTCGAGAGGAATTCGACGCACTACCTGCCGCCGAGTTGCAGCGTATAGTCGATGATCCAGTGTTAGTCCAATTCATCTTTGAAGATAGACGATACAAGCCAGATGAATTGGTTGGAATAATCAAACGAATCAGCGCCTGGGGTCAAACTACAGAGGAGAGTGATGCCTAATGTGGACACGTAAGGCCGCAATTATGCTGACAAGTGGCATTTCTTTGATATTGATTGGAATGATGATATCTCATTTCCAATTGATGATAATTGGTTTAACATTCATCGCCTTCTTGGTGATAAACGGCTGGGTAACTGGTCATTCAGACCTTGAGATTACTCGAAATATTTCTGCACAAAACGTCTACAAGGGTGACGATATCTTAGTCGAAGTCACGGTTACCAATAATTCATATCGTCGTACTCAATTGCTTGAGTTATTCGATAATGTCCCTCATGAGATGAAGATGAGGAGGGGAATCAATCAGATGAGAATGAATCTCGGTCCGGGACAATCTGCTACAATGCGTTATACAGTTCGTTGCCCACTCCGCGGTCATTACACCGTTGGGCCGGTATCTGTTCGTCATCGTAACGCATTCAATCTCTTCGTTAATGAGTCGAAAGTAGACGACCGAACCGACATTACCGTATTCCCTCAAGTTCGAGAAGTTGAGGAAGCCTTACTCCGTTCCAATGTACCCAAAATGTACACCGGTGCAACTACTCTGAAGACCCCTGGCCAAGGAATGGAATTTTATTCTCTACGAGAGTATCTACCGGGAGATGCCTTCCGAATGATTAACTGGAAAGCATTTGCCAGAACTGGCGAATTAATGGTCAATGAAAAGACACGTGACGCAGTTACCGATGTATTCATTATTCTAGATATAAGAGACGTTGCAAGAATAGGAACAGTACTCAAGAATCCATTGGAGATGGGCACTGTAGCAGCGGCTTCTATTGCAAATTATTTTATTCGTCGCCGTGATTCTGTATCTATTGTCACCTATGGTGACAGGATGAACTACCTGCCACCAGAAACTGGTGACAAGCAGTACTACAAGACTCTCAGTATGCTTGCGGGTGTAACGTCCAAAGGTAGTATGCCATTACAGGCTGTGACCAATGCGATGAGTTCTCGAATCAGTAGGGGTTCTCCAGTATTCATAATCAGTAGTTTGGAGGGGGATGGTACAACTCTTCCAGCAATTCGAAATCTTGCAGGCAAGGGTCACGAGGTTATCGTTCTCTCACCATCAAGTATCGATCTTGAGAGACTGGTAAGCCGAATACCAAGAATGTCCTATGAGGTACTAAAGCTAGAGAGACAGAATAGATTGACGGCAATATCCGGATATGGCGCGAAGGTCATCGATTGGATGCCAGATATCGAATTATCACAGGCTTTGCTGCAGGTAAAGACGGTTTGAGGAGGTTAAGATATGGCAATGGAAAATGTACCACCAAGTCAGACATTACATCTTCCTCGCTTACGCCGTCGCTGGCAAATCCTATTCCTTCAGGCAATCGCTACAGCAGCCCTATTGGCGTTATTATTCAGAATGACAGAAGTATACGGCCCTTGTGACGAGGGATTCCTAGAAGATGGCAATAACTGGTGTCCCTCTTACGAACATACTAGAGGTTTAATGTGGGTCAATGAACAATCTTCTTTCCAAGATAATGCACTCTCAGGAACCGATGGTTTGATTCTGCCAAGAGAATTAGTTGGAATTGATTCAACCGGATTCGCTAGTCAAGTTGTTCCACTTACTATGTGCTTTCTTCTGGCAGGATTATGGATGTTCTATCAAACTAGAGATGAGAAGGTAAAGTTGTGGACTCGCAGAGGATGTACCGGTGCGGTTGTACTATGGGCCATTGTACCATTCATTCTAGATTGGTTTGATGAGATTGGGGTTATCGGTTTTCACGTTCCCCTACAACACATAGGATCTCTGTTACAGCCGTTACAATTAGCAATTGAGTTATTCTTTGTTGGAATCGTTTTTGCACCTATATTGGCTGGACTAATCGGTATCTGGAGCCTATCTCGAAGGGCGCTTACTTGGTCTGTGAGTTTCTTCTTGATGATTATAGGAGTACACGCACTATTGACCTTCCAAGGAATAACAGATTCAGTGGCCGGAATCGGCCTTAAGCCGCTACCGGCACAGATTGGAGAAGCAACACTGTATGGTGGTCTAATTTCTCCATTAGCACTTGACTTACTGGGTATTGCTATTCTGATACTACTGTTCCATGAGGCAGGGAACGCCGTAATTGGCCATCTGGAGTATGCGGTTATGTTACCAGATGCTAGTAAATCAGATCCAGAATATGTACGTCAGTTCAACAATGTCGTGAACAGTCATGTTTTGCATACAGTTTCGATAATTGGCGGGGTTGCACTTACAACCGCACTCGCTCTAGAGTTCGATGCCCTAATGCTGGATATAGTGGCTGTAATGGAAGGTGGACAGTGGAGTGGACAAGTCTCCGAGTCACTGGAGTTGCAATTGACATACGGGAAGGTTATCTCGGCTGGATTATTCCTTCTAGCGGTGGCAGGAATGAGATACGTGGTACCCTGGCAGAGAGTTAGTGGACTAATTGAAGCAGGAATTGCTAGCCTACGAGGTACAAGATCGAAATCCTGAATTTTTCATCTAATTCCTTGTAATTTCTCAAGGATTAGGACTATTTTACTCGCAATGAAGAGGGAGGTTAGTCCAAGGAGGGTAACTGCAGCCGGATTAGCCCACCATCCCAGATGAGATTCCATCGCAGAGATTACCTCTCCACTTATTTGCCAAGCTGCGACTATACAGGATAAGAGAACGAATCTATCCATCCAAGGCGAGGTCTTCTTTCCGGTTGTAGTAGCCCTATCAGGTAGGTTGCCAACCTCGCTCATGGTGACGTTGTGAAAAATATCGCAAATATATGCACCGATTGGCCTTATTCCAATTTCACATACTACTATCAGTTGGGTTCAAGCCACAGAGGTCAGCCCGAAGACTATGGCCGCAGGTATTGAAGTAGAGACTTGCAGTCGCTGTGATAAGCCTGCAATATTGTATCAAGAATACAGCGGACAGCACTTCTGTGCCTATCACCTTGGCCAATCGATTAGGAAGCGAGTATCGAAAGACTTGCGTAGCCAATTGGTCCTTCCAAAGAACGCCAATCATGAAGATGGTCGGCCATACACAATCTTAGCTTGCGTTTCCGGAGGTAAAGATTCAGCAGTTCTTTTGGATATGTTGGTAGATATTATTGGAAAGCGACGTGATGTGCAAATCATCGCCGGTTGTGTTGACGAGGGAATAGATGGATATAGATCTCCTTCATTGGAATGTGCGAGGGATTTAGCAGAATCATTGTCTATCGAATTTGTTACTTTGTCTTACGAGGAAATGGGTTATGAAAGAATGGATGAGGTTGTAGAAAGAATGCCGATTATAGCTGAAAATCATGATGAGGCAAAGGGAATGATGCCTTGCTCATATTGTGGTGTTTTCCGTAGACAAAGCCTCAACTCCCTTGCTGAAAAGATACAAGCCGATGTTATGGCACTAGGGCACAACCTAGATGATATGGCTCAATCGATACTGATGAATTTGCAAAAGGGTGAGATTGAACGAAGCGTTAGACTTGCTCCACACACAGACACACCAATCGAAGGATTGGCACCACGCATAGTTCCTCTTCGTTGGGTGCCTGAACAGGAGATACATGCATATGCCTTCGCCAAGGGTCTCCCTATTCATCACGGAGACTGCCCTCATGCACCAGGAGCAATGAGGCAACAAAGCCGTGCAATTGTTGCCTCTTTAGAGGCCCAAAGTCCAGGTGCTAGACACGGATTACTACACGCTTTGGAACAGATTAGGGAATTACACCGAGAGGCGAGAGGAGACCATCAGTCGGATGTCACAAATTGTCAGCAATGCGGGGAAATAACGAGCCGTCAAATTTGTCAGTCCTGTACAATGAAGGAATGGTTAGCGGAATCATCTTTGTGAAAAATCAATTGTGAAATCTATGAGGGCTTGATACGTGTTTTATTCCTAAAGTGGAACTCAACATACCTCTTTCAGTAGAATTTGGGTCTGATAACGCTTGTTTGATTGAATTAACAGGGGCACAGGGGATTCCATCCAGTAAAGATTCTAATTCACTTGATGTCAATTGTTTGACAGATTTTGAAATCATCGCATCGACCAATTTTCTATCTTCAACGCGTTGTGAATTTTTCGACCAATCCGAATCTAATGGGATTTCTAATCTCAGAGCTAGTGCCAATTTTTCCCATTGTTCATCTGATCCAACGGCAATAACAAATTCACTATCCAAGGTTTTGTACGCTCGATAAGGCACTAAATTTGGATGAGATGATCCCATGGGTACAGGATTTTTTCCTGAGATTATTGCGTTCTGAGCTTGGTTCACTAACAAATCTAGAGCGCAATCCCATAGAGATAGATTCAGTTTTGCGCCGATTCCTTCTTTCTCTCTCCTGTAAAGGGCTGCAATAATTGCAGAACTAGCGTGTAATCCGGTTGCAACATCGATTACAGCAACTCCAACTTTTGCTATAGTTCCATTTTCGTCACCGGTAATCGACATCAATCCACTGCGTGCCTGCATAACGATGTCATAACCTCCTTCTTCAGATCTTGGACCCTCATTTCCATAGGCGCTGATACTGCAAACAATTGCCTTATCAGGCCACGGTTCAAACCATTCTTCGGCTTTTCCTGGTCGGAAATTCTCGATAATAATGTCTGAATCAGAAATTAATTTTCTAACGTCTTGCAAATCGCTTTTTATCTTGAGATTTTTTCGTATAATCGATTTTCCTAAATTCACAGAAGTCCAATAAGCCGCAACTTGTTCCTCTCCAATCTCAGTAAATGGAGGCCCCCACCCTCTAGTATCATCTCCCCATGGCGCTTCAACTCTCAGCACAGTTGCTCCTAAATCAGAAAGTAACTTTGCAGTATATGGCCCTGCTAAAACTCTAGATAAATCGAGTACCTGCACACCTTCTAAAGGTCTGAACATAAATTTCGCCTGATGGGAAAGTGCATCAATGGTTGTGTGCTAAGGGCTTACAAAGGGCCTAATTCTCAGTAGAATTTGACTTCCACTTCCATATCCTCACTAACTGATTTGTGAACAGGACAAGCCAGACCTCGCTTGATTAACCAAGCCCTATCTTCGCTATGCAATTCTGTAGGTAAGGAAATCTCAACCTCCAATTTTGATACTTTCCGTGGACCTGAACTCATGTGTTTCTCTACCGACCCACTCATTCCACTAACATCCAATTCTCTAGAATCTGCGGCTATAGCAATTATCGTCATCATACAATTCAACATAGATGTGGCCAAGAGGTCAGTAGGGGAAAATGACTGACCTTTTCCCATGTTGTCAACCGGAGCATCTGTGACCAATGTTTGACCTGAAGGAATGTGTGTTGCCGAGCATCTCAGATTACCGTCATAGACAGCTTCAATTCTTACCATCCAGAGACCTCATAGAATCGATTCGGCCAGGTCATCAATCGATTGAGAGCGACCACAATATGAGCACCTTAGATCTAATGGCTCTGCTGAAATCACTCGTAGCTTGTGTGGCAGTGGTTCTCGTGAGTTCTGCGTAATACAATTCCAAAATGAACATCGAGCGATATTTACCAATTCTGAGCCGAGCTCGATTTGGCGTTTCTCAGCAACGCTGAAGTTTCGAATTATTGCAACCGAAGCGTTTGGGGCGATTAGTGCGAGCCTATCCAACTCTTCCTGTGTGAGTTCGCGATCTTCGATTTTCAATACATCTTTGCGACCTGCCTTTCCACTTGGAACATTCATCACTAGACTAATTGGATTAGATCGACCAACATCTACCCTCAGCATTTGCATTACTTGCAGTGCCTTTCCCGCAGGAATGTGATCAACTACTGTTCCATTACATATTGCAGTAACACGCCTCATCTCACTCATTCGCCAACCTCCATTGGAACATCCACTCCAAGACTTCTACAGAGTAGAGCCATTCTGGTTGGAACACCATTGAAGGCTTGTTGGAAATATCTAGCGTGTTTTGTTGAGTCAACGCTTGGGTCTATTTCATCGACTCTAGGAAGTGGGTGCATGACAATCATTCCACCCTTGGCTTCAGCCAAGTTATCCGCAGTCATCTTGTAGATACCAGCAACCTTGGCATATTCATCTTCATCAGGGAATCTCTCCTTTTGGATTCGAGTCATGTAGATGACATCGGCGTCTGCAATAGATCCAGAAAGATCCTCACTCTCGATAACTTCAGTATCATGAGATTGCAGATCGCCAACGATTTCAGTTGGCATCCGTAGACTATCGGGAGAGACTAGAGTTAACTTGGCTCCGAATCGAGCTAGTGCATGTGACAAGGAGTGAGTAGTTCTTCCATATCGTAAGTCGCCGACTAGTACCACATTCAACCCATCTAGTGTCCCGTGAGCTTGTCGAATTGTGAATAGGTCAAGCATAGTCTGTGTTGGATGATTCCCGGCCCCATCCCCAGCGTTGAGAATTGGAATTCCAATTGCATCTGCGCTATACTGTGCCGCGCCTTGACGTGGATGGCGAATTACTGCTATGTCTGAGTAACCATCAACCATTTGCATAGTATCGTACAGTGTTTCTCCCTTGGCAACACTAGAACCGACTGAACTGAGGTTTACCACCTCTCCTCCAAGTCTCTTCATTGCTGATTCGAAAGACATCCTAGTTCTAGTTGAATTTTCAAAGAATAAGTTACCGAGAACCTTCCCTTGCAACAAAGGAGCGTAAACATCTCCATTTGCAACCGGTAACAACCTTTCAGCTGTATCAAGTATCTCCAAGATCTCATCATTGCTAAGATCGTCCATAGTAATCAGGTCGCTCATACCGTGTCCTCCGACGAATCCCAACGCCGACATTTGATAGCCCTTACCCTTGGTAATATTGATTCAAACCGCTCTCCGTCGTCTTGAAGTCGGATGCTTGCGCCGAACGGTTGATGATAATCTCCCGTACGCCAGTGCGAGTGTCTTTCTGTGGAGGTGGAACCGATCTTGATTGGTTTGCTAATTCCGAGGAAAACGGTGGACGTGTCACTTCTTTAGCGTTAAATCGTCACATCCATGTGACCGTAAACGCTCGTTTTGATGATAAGGTGCGAGTATCTTATTCAAAGATGGAATTAGTGGATAATTTTGAGGATATTGAACATGAATTAGTCCGTGAAGCCATGAGAATTACCGGAGTCACATCAGGAGTAGAAATTACCACTATTGCCGATATACCATCTCGCGGAACAGGTTTGGGGTCATCATCTACCGTAACTGTAGGACTTCTAAACGCTTTACACAATTTTGCAGGAAGGCAAGTTTCTGCAGAACAATTAGCAGAAGAAGCTTGCAATATTGAGATTGATATTCTAAGTCAGCCAATTGGAAGACAAGACCAATACGCAGCCGCTCATGGTGGTGTCAATTCGATATCATTCACTTCAGAGGGTGTCGAGGTATCGCCCCTCGGACTATCAAGTGAGGTTATTTCTAGATTGGAGTCGGAATTTACCCTAGTCTTCACCGGATTAACTCGTAGCGCAACTTCGGTCTTATCGGAATCTCCCGAAGACGAATCTGACCGCCTACAACGACTGAGGGCAATTCGCATGCAGGCAGATGAAGCGAGAATAATGCTCGAAGGGGGTAAATTGTCTGAACTGGGTGAATTATTAGAGTCTGCTTGGCAGGCTAAGAGAGGTATTACTTCAGGTGTTTCTAGCCAAGAAATAGATGATTTACATGACAGGCTCATGCAACTTGGTGCATCTGGAGCAAAATTGTTGGGTGCTGGAGGCGGAGGTTTCTTCCTAGTACATGGTGATGCAGATTTGCGAACCAAAATACAGAATGAACTTGGTGGAAGTAACCGAATTATTCCACTTGGAGTTGATTTTGAGGGCTCAACCATTATTCATAATGGAGGTGAGTGAATGTCTAGAGATTCAGTTGCTATTTTTATGACTTTAATCATAATAACTTCTACAACCCCATTAAGCAATGCGGACACACATGGAATCCCTCATGATACGGATCCATACAACGGCTATGCGGAACTGGTTATCCATGATGAGTTACTTCCAAATTCAAACATCACCGCAACATGGACTCTAAATATTTCAATTTCTGAATTTCTTGGCTCGAGTGAATTAGCTCACCCTGGACTTGGAATACGTCAACAAATAGATCAGTATCTCGGTAATAATGATGGAAATCTCAACCAATCCGAAGTAGATGTTTTCTCTACATATTTACTCAACCGACCTTGGAATAATTCGGAATTAGCAGGCTGTTGTATTCTAGACCACGAGGCATTTGAGGCCAGTAATGTAACAATCATCCCTAGACCCCCAGCACCCGGTCCAATAGATGATCTCAATGGGTCTTGGGGTTGGACAGAAATCGTCGATTTAGTAGGCCAAACAGATGGACGTACAAACCGTCTTATCGACGTGCCAAGAGTTGGAGGCTTGATTGAGGAAGTTCCTCTTACTATCTCTTTACCAACACCCTATGAATACAGATATTCTGCCATGCAGGATGTAATAGATGGTGTACCAAATCAATTCACAATTAATCGAAGTGCAGTCCCAGTTGCTAGCGACATCAGGATAAGTGTTGGAACAAACATGCCTCCAAACATAGTTGCAAATCGTTTGGGTAGTAGTACACAAATCGCACTAGATAGATCTACAACCTACGAGGTAAATTGCGTTGATAGTCATCTAGATGATACTGATATAACTTGGACATTCAGCAATAATGACTCAGTCGTCCTAACTAGTGACCAATCCTTCGTATCAATTACTCCATCAGAATATAATTACAGTCATGGAGACGTACTAAGCGCAGTGGTACAATGCGCAGATCATTTCGGTTCAACTAGTCAGTGGTTCGAAAATATCGTAATCGATGGAGTATCTCCAACTTGGGAAGCCTCATTTACAGCTCAATCAACAAATAATGGAGAGATTACAATCGATACTAGTGATGGTATCATTGAAATTGGCAGCGAGGATATTCTGGAAATTAACATCTCAGCCCTAGACGATTCAGGGTTGGATACGACAATTGAGATTACCAGTAATCGAACCAGTGAATGGAGACACGTAGATTGGAATCAGATGTTTGCCCAAAGTCGCTTCCCTCAAGGCGACAATGTGAACAATATGAATCTAGATATTGAAGACCGTCATCAGTCAAAACCTGCGACAACTTACACTCTTCATCTGATGGTGGTAGACGATGCTGGTAACTCCGTGCATAACGATTGGATAATTTTAGTGCTTGACGGTGCAGGTCCGACAATTCTCCCAGATATCTACTCAAATGATGTTATGATTTCAGCTGAACAACCCGCTAGAGCGGATGAAACAATTACAGTTAATCTGACTAATTCTTATGATGACTTGGATTCAATTTATGATACCAGATGGACTTTCATATTGAATCAAGAAGCGTATTTTGAAAACCAATCATTTTCAGAAATTAAAACATTTGAAATCAATTCACTGGAAGCCGGTAGTCATTGGTTCATTTTGATGGCATGGGATTCTAAAGATAACATGGACGTGCTCTCATTTTCAATTGCGGTACAACCTGCTCCGGGAGTTAATATCAGTATTCTTAACGTGAGTTACGATGGCAACCCGACAGTTGGTGAAAATCTGGAATTGTATGTAATGGTAGAGAATATTGGAGGAGACCCTGCAATCGGTAGGCTGTGTAGCGGAGAGATTTGTTCGGATTATGTCAACGTACCATGGGCTACTTCTATTGGCCCTGGTGTAGTTGGGATATCATTAGTAATTCCACTTGATAGAGCCGGAGAATTACCTCTTCGCTTCGAGTGGGAAGGCAGTGAAACACAGAAGGATAATTCATTCATTATTGATACTAACATTATCGTCAATCCCGACTCAGGCCCACTTCAAGTAATTCTGGGTGTTTTCCTAGTTCTTGCAGGGTTAGCTATTGGAGCCCGTATGTTGTGGGGTCCCGGGCGTTTTGAGGACTAGATAAGCCTCGTAGTAGGATTACTCTCTAGGTCCAAACAACCGCTCGACTCTTGACCTATACACCTTGGTGAGGAGGTATGGTTCTACCACCCGACCATGCAGATCGGGTTATCGCCCAGCATCGTTCTAGGGTGGAAAAGGTAGCAATGATGGGAACTTTGCTACTGATTACCTCTGCTGGTTGGTGGTTATTTCCAGCAATGGATGGGAGCGTAGAACTACTCCCCCGAATGGGCCCCGTAATCGCCATGTTCGTTGCGGCTCTAATGCTGATGGATCTAATCGACCATGGACCGGTTGAACGCTCTAGAATTGCTATTGCTAGTGGTCTTGCTTGGCCTATGGTAATCGCTATGGCAATCGATTCATTTGGAGACGGAGATAGGACACTTGCATCTGTTATTTTGATTCTAGTGGCAATAAGTCTTCTATTGCATTGGCGAAACGCCCTAGGTGGTTCACTTTCTACAAGGAGATTACGAGCATTCTCTGGTCTTGCGGGAACCGCTATAGGGATTGCAATAGTAATTTCTCTAGGCCTTGAATTATTGATTGCGGTAGTTTTTGCATTAGCTTGTATTGGAATGGTAACTCCAGACTTAATGGCTAAAGACGACGTCCATAAAGAAAGGAAAAAATTCGCTAACGAATTAGACGAGGCTGAAGCAAGAATGCTTGAGTTACGCTCAAAGAATTCTGGTTTAGAACAAGCCTCCTCTCTGATTCAACAAGCGCGTGAAGCAGGTTGGAAAGATCCAGCACGCGGAATGGTGCTAATCGAGGAAGCCGACAGAGAAGCCAAGCGAATCATGGAAATGGCAGTAGATATCGATGCAATTCGCAGCGATTCGCTTTCAGCGGTCGAAAAGGCAGAAGAAATTGCCCCTGTAGTCCAAGGTCCGCGCCGAGCATTCACAATGGGAGATAGAGAGGCAGGACATGGCTCACTTCGAGAGGCTGAGATCCTCTATCGCCTAGCAAAAACAAAGGCAGAGGCCATAGAAGAAAATTGGCAATTAGCAGCAGAATCGATAGCCACCGCTGAGAAGGCCATAGCGGCTAAGTCAGGTTCTGCTTCCGACTCGATTAGAGGTATCCTAACAGCAGCAAAGGAAGCAATGGATGCAGAGGAGCCAGCCGAGGCACTGCATATCGCAAGTTCGATACCCGCTCATATCGAGAGCCTTGAGGCTTCCAGCGGTGAGGCAGAGGTCGCAATTGCAGATGCTGAAGCAGCACTTAAATCGGCTGAGGGTGAATTAGCCTTAGCCAATGCAGAACGTCTCACAGAAGCCAAGGAGGCATTGGCTAAGGGTGACGTACCTCTAGCCAAGGGTCTAGCAGATAGTCTAGCCCGAGAGGTCCGAGAAACATCGGATGCGATGCAAGAAGTTCAGCGAGCATTACGACAGAAGAAGCAGATTTCAGCTAGATTCCCAAGTGGTCAAGCCAATCAATTTTGGCAATCAAGGCTTGAGGAAGTCGAAGCCGCAGCCTCATCTGGCGCATGGAATAATGCCTCACAATCTCTAACTTCGTTAACTAACGATTTAGCAACCTACGAGTCAGAGGCGGGCGAAGCCAAGGAATTGTTGGACTTTGTTCAATCTGAATGGTCTGAACTCCGCCGCCGTTTAGATTCGAGTTCTATTGCTCCAACCGACGAATCACGTAGAGCAACAGAAGCGGCCGTGAATAAGGCGACACAGGCTTTAGATTCCGGACAAATCCAAGATTGTTTGACTGCTCTAGGAAAAGCAGACGAGTTACTTGAGGGTCTACGTAGAAGAGTAGTATGAGACTATTCTGAGGCAGGAACTAGACCCAATGTCCTCTCTCGATTTGTAATTTCAGCGAATAAGTCGGACACGAATTGATCCAAAGGAACACCGTTACACTGGTCGCCATTACGCGCCCGAATCGAGACGGTTTGATTCGCCGCCTCATCCTCACCAAGAATCAACATGTAAGCAGGTCGCATTTTTCTATGCATTCGGATTTTCTTACCGATGGTCGCATCAGAATCATCAACTTTGACACGAACTCCGGCAGACTCCAAAGCGGTTTTTACTTCTGCCGCATATTCAATTTGTTTCTCTGAAATGGTGATTACTTGAACCTGAACTGGCGATAGCCAAGTCGGGAAGTTGCCAATCCAATGCTCGGTTAGGAATGCAACAAATCTCTCGTGAGTCGATAGAGGTGCCCGATGAATCACGAAGACCTCGCCATTTTCCTCTCCATTCTCATCTTTGTAACTCAACTCGAAGCGGTCCTTTGCAGCGAAATCCAACTGAATCGTCGACATCGACTCCTCCCGTCCGAGTGCGGTCGTAAACTGAATATCGATTTTCGGTCCATAGAAAGCCGCCTCACCGACCTCCTCGACGAAAGGTACACCCATATCCATGAGAATAGACCGCAAGTGTTCCTGAGTAGACTCCCAGATTTTGGCGTCGCCAATATACTTCTCAGTATTCTCAGGGTCCCACAAAGATAGACGTAAGTGAAAGTTCTCAAATCCGAAGGTTCGGTAGTAATCATTGACCATTTGTACATTCGCACGTACCTCATCCCCTACCTGGTCCAGCGTACAGTAGATGTGAGCATCATTCATCGAAAGCATTCGAACTCGAAGTAGACCCGCAAGTGTTCCTGAGAGTTCGTTTCGATAGACTGTTCCATACTCAGCAATTCTCAAAGGCAATTCTCGATAACTTCGCTTTTTGCTGGAGAAAACCAAATGATGCATTGGGCAGTTCATTGCCTTCAGATAGTATGTTCCATCATCCATTTCCATTGGTGGATACATTCCATCTGCATAGTGAGGAAGGTGACCACTAGATTCGAACAATTCTTGCTTTGCTAAAACTGGAGTGGTAACTCTTTGATACCCATAGGACTCCTCCGTTTCTACAGCATATCGCTCGATTTCGCTTTTGAGAATCTCCCCATGAGGTAACCATACGGGTAATCCTTTGCCGATCATCTCGTTAATCATGTAAAGTTCCATTTCTTTACCGATTTTCTTATGATCTCGTTTTTCTGCTTCCTGAATCTGCCTTTGACGTTCTTTCAGACCTTCTTTGCTCGCATAACACATTCCATAGATTCTGACAAGTGATTCTCGCTTGCTATCAGCACGCCAATATGCGGTACTTGTGCTAGTGAGTTTGAACCAACGCAGATGAGAAGTCGAAGGGACGTGAGGACCACGACATAAGTCTACGAAATCACCTTGACGGTAGGCAGACGATCCAACATCATGGCCTATTTTATCGTCCATAATTTCCAGTTTGAACTTGTTATCTGAGAACATATCTCTTAGGGTCTGATTATCATATTCTTCACGAATCATAGCATGATTTGCTCTGATATGTTGATTCATTTTCTTCTCTATCGCTTTAAGTTCCTCATCGCCGATAGGATCCATGTGGAAATCATAGTAGAAGCCATGATCGATTGGTGGTCCGATAGTCGGTTTAGCATCTGGGAACATTTCTACAACAGCTTGTGCCAAAAGATGAGCACAGGAATGGCGCAGAATGTATAGTCCAGCTTCACTTTCTCCGCTGATAGTCTCGAGGCTGCAATTAGAATCTAAGACGTGAGAAAAGTCGCGCTCGCTGCCGTCTACTAATGCCGCGACTGCTCCAGAGCGCTTGCCATGAACGTTGAGAATAACCTCTCCTACGGTAATTCCAGAGGCGTACTCGTGGGTTCCGCTATCTCCCAAATCTACCGCAATCATACTCATGGCGTGTCTCTCCGTCGGCTACGCCGACGAATCGCCGCTATGAAGGGCTTGGCCTGAAAATAGGTCATTCGATGACGAATTGGGTCCCTGCGACTCCCGCCACCATCTCCGGTAAATCGGCTAATGACCCAATGACTGCTCGCTGTCCAGTCCGTCTCACGAAGTCGCAGGCGGCCTCGACTTTCGGCCCCATTGACCCCTCCTCGAATTCATATTTCTCAATCTCATCCGGATTAGTCGTAGATATTTTCTCAGCATCATCAGTTCCCCAATTAAGATACACTCCATCGGCGTCGGTAGCCATGATTAGCAAATCAGCCTCCAACTCGAATGCAAGTAGAGAACTCGCTCTATCTTTGTCAATGACGACCTCAACTCCCTCGAGATTTCCTTCGCTATTGAAAATCGTAGGGATACCGCCTCCACCCGCACAGATGACAATCGTTCCTTTTTCCAATAACCAATGTATGGGTCTCATTTCGAAAATTCTGTGTGGTTCGGGAGAAGGCACAACTCTTCGCCAATATTCTCCATCAGGTTTCATTGTCCATCCCTTCTCAGTCCCGAGAAGTTTAGCATCTTCATGGTTGTAGATAGGTCCGATTGGTTTTGTTGGATTTTCGAAGGCAGGATCTTCTGGATCAACTTCAACCATTGTAAGGATTGTAGCAAATGGTACTTCGATTGGAAGTAGGTTTCCGAGCTCTTGCTCAATCATGTAACCAATCATTCCCTCAGTCTGTGCACCAAGCACATCGAGAGGGTACGCCTCAACTTCTTCGTAGGCGGCAGATTGTAGTGCAAGAAGTCCAACTTGTGGTCCATTTCCATGGCTTATTACCAATTGATTTCCTTCTGTAATCGGCGCGAGAGCTTTCGCGGCAATTCGAACATTCTCTCTTTGATTTTCAGCCGTCATTGGTTGCCCTCGCCTAAGTAGAGCATTACCACCTAGTGCCACAACGATGCGCATTTCGCTAATTGGTAAGACTGTGGAGATATTAACGCGTGCCTGCTGCGCGAGGTATGACCCGCATTGGGCTACTTGTCAACCCTGATGCAGGGCTTGGAGGCCGATTGGGTCTGAAGGGCTCAGATGGACAAGCAGAATATGCCCGTTCACAGGGTGCAGAGGACAGAGCAGGGCCTAGAGTCAAGGATGCTCTAGCACATTTTACAAGGTTAAGAAAAGACACCTCAGATTTGCAGTGGGTAACAAGCGAAGGTCGAATGGGTTCGGAATGGATTGGCTCAGAAATTGGAATTATATCCACTATCCATCAGTCTTCTGGATTAACTTCCGCTGAAGATACTGCAGGTTTAGTTCAGACCTTGCTTAACGCTGAAATCGATTTACTAGTCTATGGTGGAGGAGATGGAACCACTCGAGATATTGTAGCAGCCTTAGAAAAAGCAGGTCGCGGTAACTTACCTCTGATTGGAGTTCCTTGTGGAGTAAAGATGCATTCTGGCTGTTTTGCTGCCTCACCAAAGGCTGCAGCCGAAGTACTGTCAGCTTGGCTAGATGGAGAGTTATTGGTTGCAAATACCGAAGTCCTAGATCTCGATGAGGAAATCTACCGTGAGGGACGTTGGGTTGTAAGAATGTACGCCGAAGCGATGACTCCAGCAAGTCCTCGATGGATGCAAGGAACCAAGCAACGTGTGGAAGCTTCTGGTGAAGAAGAAATTGTTGAAGGTTTAGCAGACCATATTCGCGAAATTCTCATGGTCAGCAACCACCTAATAATCTGGGGTTCAGGTGGAACACTTCGAACAATAGGAGAGATGGTGGGAATGAACCCTACCGTTCTTGGCATAGACGCGAGTATTGGTAGTAAGCAAATTGGAACAGATTTGAATGAATCAGATTTACTCAAATTGCTTTCTGAACACGAAGGTGAGGTTACCATTTTACTTTCTCCAATGGGTGGTCAAGGCTTCCTAATTGGTAGAGGCAATTTACAACTCTCTCCCGAGGTTTTGAGAACTGCAGGAATTGATTCCGTTCTTGGAATATGCACTCCGGCCAAGCTGCTAACAGTGCGTAGACTAAGAATAGAAACTGGCGATTCAGATCTGGATGCGAAATTCGCTGGAAAGCGCTACATGAAAGTATTACAGGGATATCGTACGACTAGAGTTCTACCTGTATCAGTTGATTGAATCATAGGGTATCTTATGACTCGATGATATGTTGGTACTCAAGTTGGAGTATACGTCACTCAGTTCGGAACTCAATACCAATTGCTTCCGCTATCTCTCTCGCCTTTTTTTGGTAGGGTGGGTTGTATGGATTCTCGGGTTCCGCCAATTCGCTAACCAAGACTTCGATATTAAGTTCCCACTCCACCCCCTCGCTCGAGCGGCCGTGGATCATTGCATCGTCCCCATCTTTGTCGGTCTCGAGGTAAACTGCTTCTGAGAGGCGCCTCTTCTCGGAGAGGAGCCCGAGCCCCCTAAGCGGAGGGGGTCCGAGCCCGAGCAACGTAGCCTGGTAGACCAGTCGATCCCTGCTGTGCTGCACGCGCAGGCGTTCTTTGATTACGCCGGCCCACCATAATAAGAAGCAAAACAATCCAACTAATGTAAGGGGAATCCCCATACATACAAACCCCACTAGTCCCCCGTCTTCGTGATATGGATTCATTATCGAGAAGAACAGTAACCAGACCCCCACCCCTCCGAAAATAATTGCTCCTGGTACTACAAAACAGGAAAAAGCAATGACGCCTATTACTGAGGGGGGTTCCGCTGTGAAATCCTTGTCGAGTTTCGAAGGAATGGCTTCGTCGCCATCACTATTCCCAGGGCACATGTATTATGATGGAGGGGGGGCTTTTTTTTTATTATTCATTTATCATCCACCCTACCCTTTGATTCGCTTTTTTTTTGAATTTCCGGAAAAAGTTTCATTTTTGAATGAGCGAACGAAGTAACATGCTCGAAACTTCTGTCGAAGGCTTCTCGTTCGAAAATCAATCTGGAAATCCTCCAGATAATTCGCAATCTCCATTCGAAATTCTCTTTGGAATAATTTGTCTAGTTCTACTGATTCCTGCAATATTCGTTGCTTTTGGGGAATTTAGGTACATTATCGATTATTTCGAATACGGCGGCGACATGAGTGATGTACTAAGTTGGATTTTGTATTCTACAACAATCATTTCGATATTGTTAATCTCAGGATTGCACTTTACCGGACTGATCAAATCAACTTCTTGGAAACTAGTTTGTGGAGGATTTATTATCGCACTTTCAATCATGAATCTGTTCTCTAGATTTTCTGACTTCGGAAAGGAAAGAAGGGAATGGGGTATCGATGAATTTTGGTTAGATTTTCTTTATTGGCCAAGCACACATGAAAGATTAGAATTGGCTTTTCTTGGAATCATCATAGGTTTTTTTGTTATCAAAAAATAGGAATTCTCATGAGTATTGAGACAATGGTATGTTTTGGATTAATTGCTTCCGTGGAATAAGTATTACGTGCCAAGTAATCGTCGTATAATCATGGAAGGTAATATTGGAAGGGTAGCAGGGATATTTTTCGGCTTGTTCATGTTCTTCTTCGGATTGCCCTTCACACTAGTGCCTTTCATGATGTTCAGCGATGGCGTCATCGACATAAATTACCCATTCGAATCGTTGTTCATGATAGCTTTCTCGATACCATTCTTGATGGCAGGACTCTTCGTCCAATTTTTTGGCCTGAGTATGATATGGGGGGTCTTAAGAGGAACTGTGAATCTAGAAGCGAAAGATGACGATGAAACCAATTCTGAAGGATACTGGAGAAGCGCCGGTATGGGCGGGGGAATTTCCAAAAATAACTGGATTGGGCCAGATGGGACTGAGAGTGGTCCAGATGTCCCCGAAGATTGGTACTTGACATACGACGGGCCTGCACCAGTCGTAGAGGAAATTTACGATGAAAACTATGCCGTAGATAGGGGAAATGGTACTGTTCCTATTGATTTTTACATCAAAACATGGGGCGTTCCAGAGGGTTTTGGAAAAACAGACCATGAGAAACTTTGGTCTATGGAATGATTAATCTCGAATTGCTTTGGTAATGGACCACAATCCCAATGCTGCAGCCGCAAACCAGGCAACTTCGAGAATGAAGAATGCCCACTCATCAATCAGATAGGCCCTTACTGCGAGGAGCCCAGAGCCTAGCGCCATGAGAACTAGATATGGCCATTCTTTGCTGTTCAAAATATCTCTAGTTTCCAAGAAAAAAGCGCTTAGAATCAGTATCATTCCAGCATAGGCTACAATTTCGTTGTGAGCTAGATCAACGATTTGTTCCCACATCTAATCGCCCGTTTAAGAAATCATATTTCTTGTCCAACAGCAGCCTTAAGCAGACCCAAGAAAGGCGGACTTGGTCGATTCGGTCTGGACTTGAATTCGGGGTGATATTGAGTTCCTACGTAATACGGATGATTCTCCAATTCCATAATTTCACAGCGCTGTCCGGTCTCATCTTTACCAACATAAACCAAACCTTCGGCTTCTATTCTCTCTATCAAATCAGGATTGACTTCGTAGCGATGTCGATGTCTTTCATCGACATGTTCAGCACCCCCATACAAACGCCTGATTTTGCAATCATCAACTAGGAATGGAGTAGGTTTTGTTCCAAGTCTCATTGTTCCACCCATGTGGGTCTTGGAAATTTCGGGCATGAAGACCACTGCTGGATTAGGTGTATTCTCATCAAACTCAGTTGAGTTTGCATTTTCTAGACCCAAGACATTACGACAGAACTCGATTGTTGCAATTTGAAGGCCTAGACAAACCCCTAGGTAAGGGACGTTGTTTACTCGAGCATAATTTGCTGCGGCGATTTTCCCTTCTACTCCTCGATTACCAAATCCACCTGGGACTAGAACCCCATCCGCCGCGCGAAGTAATTCCCAGGCTTCATCGTGCTTTTCAGTGACATTGTGTGGGTCTAGATCGGTAGACTCAATCCAGTCAATTACCAATTTTCTATCAACAGCAAATGCACTATGTTGTAAGGCCTTGATAACAGAGAGGTAAGAATCAGAAAGACCAGTATATTTGCCTACCATTGCGATGTGTACCTGCTCTTCCAATCGGTCGACTTTGTCAGCCATGTGTTTCCAATCATCAAGCATTGGCAAAGAATCAGGAACCTCAAATCCAAGGTGGTTTGAGACCTTATTCAAAACCGATTGTTCGTAAAGTGAAATTGGAATTTGATAGAGATTCGAAACATCGTGAGCCGAAACAACTGCGTCTGTTCCAACGTGACAGAATGCCGCCAACTTTGCTCTAGTTTCTTCTTCCAGTGGTTTCTCTGAACGGCAAACAAGTATATCTGGAATTATCCCTAGTCCTCGTAATTCTTTCACAGTGTGTTGAGTCGGTTTAGTCTTCTGCTCGCCAACAGGCCCCATCACCGGAACAAGACTGACATGAACGAAGCAAACATTCTCTTGACCTACTCTAAATTGGAATTGTCTCAGTGCTTCAACGAATGGAGCACTTTCGATATCTCCAACGGTTCCTCCCAATTCAATGACACAAGCATCTGGAGTTTCTCCCGAGCCATCTGCACTGACGTGTGCAACACGCTCAATCCAGTCTTGGATTTCATTGGTTATGTGAGGTACAACCTGCACAGTCTTTCCAAGATAATCACCTCTGCGTTCCTTCTCAATTACATTTGCATAGACCTTACCTGTAGTGATATTATTCTCACGGGTTAGAGCAACATCGAGGAATCTTTCGTAGTTCCCAAGATCAAGGTCTACTTCTCCACCATCATCGAGTACGAAGACTTCTCCGTGTTCGAATGGCGACATGGTTCCAGCATCGCTATTCAGATAGGGGTCGATCTTTACCGAAGTGAGCCTCAGTCCAGCGGATTTCAGTAAAACTCCTATGCTCGAAGCTGTGATCCCTTTACCCAGTCCAGATAGAACTCCGCCCGTGACTACGACATACTTCATGCAATCAACGGGGTTTGAAGCCGACATGTCTCGCATATCAACATTGGCTCGTAGATTGCAAAATTTCACGCTCTAACGCTCGTCTCGCAAGTCTAAGAGTCGTCTTACTCCCGAAGGGTCATGGCCGATGCGGCAGACTCACGGATTTTGGTCACCGGAGCGCTCGGCCAAATTGGAACTGAACTGGTCGAAGCACTACGTACTCGATACGGCGCAGATACAGTCGTCGCTAGCGACGTTCGAGATATCCCTGATCATCCGTGTGTAGTTGGAGGCCCCTACAGAAATCTGAGTGTAATTGATGCTGATGCCTTCGATGAGGTAGTAGTTGAGGAATCGATTGGAACCGTATATCACTTGGCCGCAATCCTAAGTGCAACCGGAGAGAAAAATCCCGAGTTATGTGAAAGAATCAATGTGGGTGGCACAGTTACGGTTTTGGAAGCCGCTCGCAAACACGGGTTGAGAGTTTATGCTCCATCCTCAATTGCAGTTTTTGGCCCCGATGCTCCAAAGCACGCTCCTCAGGTCGGCCCACTTAACCCTACAACCATGTATGGTAAAACCAAGGTTACCGGAGAGCGTTTGGCAATGAATTACTGGAAGCAATACGGAGTTGACGTCCGAGGAATCAGGTATCCTGGTTTAATTTCCTACAAGGCTCCAGCAGGTGGAGGTACTACGGATTATGCAGTAGATATCTTTCATGCCGCACTTGAAAATGGACACTACGATTGCTTTGTTCGTGCAGATACTCGCCTACCAATGATGTATATGGACGATGCAATACGCGCAACTATCGATTTGATGGATGCACCTCTTGAGTCAATAGGTGAATCTCGAGGAGGTTACAACCTCTCTGGTTGTTCTTTTTCAGCCTCTGAAATCGCGGATGCGGTTGCAGCTAGAGTGCCCGGATTCACTTGTGATTTCAAGCCCGACGTAAGGCAGGAGTATGCGGACTCTTGGCCTGATTCAGTTGACGATTCTGCTGCCCAGCAAGATTGGGGATGGAATGCTCAGTATGATTTGGACACACTTTGTGATGCAATGATTTCCGGGCTTCAATCCTCATCAATCTGATTCGACCAATCAGGAGTACTTGGCTCGACATTTGCCCATAGGACATCATCGATCCTCAAGACGGTAATTGCCGCTTCAGTTGCGCCAGTCAAGGCTTGTCGAGCAACGAAAAGAGGGTCATGAATTCCTAATCCCCCCATATCTGCCTTCTCTCCACTCATCGCATCAAGTCCGTACCATGGGCCATTTTCTACTTGTGCCGCTGATAGAGCCAATATCTCATCGATTGGATCTAGTCCTGCGTTCTCTGCTAGGACACGAGGGATTACTTCTAGAGCGTCTGCAAAGCCCTCAATTGCCAATTGCTCTCTCCCTTTCTGAGTTGTAGCATAGGAACGTAGGTGACGTGCTAAATGAGTTTGAGTCCCTCCTCCACCGGGAAGTACCTTCGGCTCACGAACCAATCTGAATGCTACGCCAAGAGCGTCGTCGAATGTTCTGCTAACCTCTTCGCGCATTGTAGATGTAGTTCCACGTAGAAGAGCGGTCATAGCACGACCTTCACCATCGATTTGCACATGCCAAGCATCGTCAATCTTTTCCGCTGCACGCTTGGTGTAAGTTCCTACATCCTTAGCAGACATCCTATTCGCGTCTCGAATCATCTTCGCTCCAGTAAGAATCGATAATCGTTCCAAGTCTTCTCTTTCAAACCTACGATAGGTGGTTATTCCAGCAGCTTTCAACAAGGGAACAGCCTCGTCGGCTATCCCGTCTCGGACGCAAAGCAAGTCAATTCCCAGTGAAGAAAGGCAGGTAACCTGTTCGGCTAATTTCGTTCTCTTCCTCTCTTGGAAACCCGAAAGAACACCAGTGTTTCGAATCTCAATTTGAGCATCCAACTCTAATTCTCGATTTTCAAACCCTCCATCGATAATGGCGATTTTCCCTCCCTCAGAATGACTTTCTGTGGTAAAATCAAGTCGTTGTTTCTTTAGCATTAAACCGTGAATGATTTCAGATTCTGCAGCGCCACCACCAGCCATTTGTAGGCGCTTTACTCGAATTCTCTCAAGGTCGTCACCACCCTCTTCATTTTCTAATGCCCGAGCGGCTTCAAGCGCTAAAGAAGTCATTTTTTTAGCTAAAACGGTATCGATCTTGCCAGCCATAGTTGTCGCTGTTGTTGCAACCAAATCCTCATCTGAGGCATCTCTAGAAATTTCTTCTAATTGAGTAAGCGACTCTTCCACCGCAATACGATATCCATTCATTATTATTGTCGGATGAACTCCTATTCTGGATAGTTCTAGCGCATTGCGCAATAGTTCTGCCGTTAGGAGGACGGAAGTTGTAGTCCCATCTCTAGCAATTCTATCTTGAGCTGAACTAGTAGCGATGAGAAGATTAGCAGTGGGGTGCTCAACCTTTGCAGTCTCAAGAACAGTAACTCCATCATTGGTGACGACAATCTCACCATTCTCATCAACTAGCATCTTATCCGAGCCTCTAGGGCCTAAAGTCGACCTAACAGCGCCTGCAAGTGCTATGGCGGCATTGGTGTTGTTTACCAAAGCAGATCGTCCCTCTATACGGTCGGTATCCTGCAAGGCAGCATCCTGCTCCGACTCGACCATGTGGATAGCGAATCAAAGGACCGTTTTCAATGCGATGTTGGCGATATCGGAACTCGCTAACGCCTCGCGCGTGCACCTCACACCCTCGTGCGCGAGTGCCCTAGTCACCGTTTGATTCAAATATGGCAGAATGCTCGGACTATACAACCTCAAGTTGAGTAGTGGTATCATGAGCACATCGGAAAGAGACGAATTCGAGGAGAGAATGCTCGAACAGATGGCCAAAATGTTCGCTGATATGGGCATGCCAATCGATGTCGAATTGCTTCAAAATATGATGCGGCAGGTTCGAGATCAATTTGAGGAGATGGGCCTTGATCCAGACCGCATGGCTTCGACTGAGATAAAAATGGGAACCGATGTAGATCCTGAAGAGTTTCGAAAGCAGATGGAATCCATGCTCAACGGCCCAGGTGGAATGGGTGAGATGTTCCGAAATATGGGAATCAAAGTTCAATTTGAAGGCAATACCCCTGCCGAAGTCCCCGAGATTGAGGTCGAGGAAGAAGTAACTGAAGAACCGGATAATGATCTGCCATTGGAAGATGTATTCATTCATGAAGATAGAATGTGCATAACAGTAGATATATCCAGATTCACCGATCTACAACAAGAAGAGATCGAGCTTAACCTAACCAGTGGCGGTGAGATACTACAACTGATGAAGACCACACAAATGCGTCCTTTGAAGCGCTACACCCTTCCTCATTCGGCAGACAATATTGTCGAATGGGACCTAAACAATGGAATTCTTGATGTTAAATTCGACATCAACTCGGAGGCTACAACAGCCGACGAAAGTGAGTAAAATCTCAATGGAGTGAATGAAATGAGTAAAGCAGTAATTGGAATAGACCTTGGAACGACAAATAGTTGCGTTGCTACTCTAGAAGGTGGTAAGGCTACAGTAATACCTAATTCAGAAGGAAGTAGGACTACCCCCTCGGTGGTAGCCTTCACTAAAGATGGAGACCGCCTTGTTGGAATTACCGCAAAGAGACAAGCGGTCACTAACCCAGAACGTACAATTATGTCTGTGAAGAGAGAAATGGGTACTGATTGGAAACAAAAAATTGGCGACGATGAGTTTACCCCACAAGAAATCTCAGCATACGTGCTACAGAAGCTGAAGGCCGATGCTGAAGCATACCTTGGACAAGAGGTAACACAGGCTGTCATTACTTGTCCAGCATACTTTAGCGATGCACAAAGAAAGGCAACTCGAGACGCAGGTAGAATCGCTGGTTTAGAAGTACTACGTATAATCAACGAGCCTACTGCAGCTGCATTGGCTTATGGTGTCGACAAGGACGATGATCAGACGATTTTGGTATACGACCTCGGTGGTGGTACCTTCGATGTCTCAATTCTAGAAATTTACCTAGTAGACGATCAACCCCAAATCGAAGTAAAGGCAACTAGCGGAGATAATCGATTGGGCGGCGACGATTTCGACGATGTCGTAATCGAATGGATTCTATCCGAGTTCAAGAAGAATACGGGACTTGATTTGTCAGGTGATATGCAAGCCATGAGTCGTCTACGAGAGGCTGCTGAGAAGGCAAAGATAGAGTTATCTGGAACCGGAACAACTCAGATTAATCTACCTTTTATCACCATGCGTGACGGACAGCCAGAACATCTTGACCTATCACTATCTAGATCGAAATTCGAGGAATTAATTGCCAATCTAATCGAGCGAACAATGGCTCCAACACGTCAAGCAATGAAGGACGCAGGAGTGTCTAAGGGAGAGGTCGACAAAGTAATCCTAGTCGGAGGCTCAACTCGTGTTCCTGCAGTACAGACAGCGATTGAACAGGAAGTTGGTAAAGCTCCATTCAAGGGAATCAACCCCGATGAGGCGGTTGCTGTTGGAGCCGCTCTTCAGGCTGGAATTATCGTTGGTGATGAAGGAGTAACCGATGTGCTACTTCTCGATGTTACTCCACTGACTTTAGGAATCGAGACCTTAGGTGGCGTGACTACGATGATGATCGAGCGCAACACCACGATTCCGAGTCGCCGTTCGGAGGTATTCTCTACTGCCTCGGATAATCAACCAGCTGTAGAAGTCCATGTTTTGCAAGGCGAGCGTGAATTCTCTAAAGATAATACAACGCTGGGAAGATTCCATCTTATGGGAATCCCTCCTGCTCCGCGTGGAATTCCACAGATTGAAGTCACCTTCGATATAGACGCAAACGGAATCGTGAATGTATCGGCAAAGGATCTAGGCACGGGGACTGAACAATCGATTAAGATAGAAAGTCAAACCTCTCTTTCAGAAGATGAGATCCAATCAAAGATATCCGAAGCAGAGGAGTTTGCAGAGGAAGACAAGCGTCGTAAGGCTAGAGTAGATCTACGAAACCAAGCCGATAGTATCGTTTACCAGACTCGAAAGATGATGGAAGATTCAGGTGAGAAATTGTCTGATGATGATAGGGCTCCAGTCAACGAGAAGTTGGATGAACTTGAAGCCCTCATTATGAATGATGGTCAACCTATCGATTTTGAGGAACTTGATGAGGCTGCAATACAAGCAAAGATGGCTGAATTAGAAGAGGTAATGCACGGTGTATCAACCAAACTCTACGAGGCTGCTGCTGCGGAAATGGCCGAACAACAGGCCGCAAATGAAGAGGCAACGGATAGCGAGGGGGTCGTCGAAGCAGATTTCGAAGTAGTCGATAGCGACGATGGCGACGAGTGATTCATCCCTGAGTAATCAAGCGATGCAAGGTTCGTACATGAACACCAGTTCCACCGTGTGCGACACATGCGTTGGTATCTACATTCCAAGCAGTTCCCGCGATGTCTAGATGAGCCCATGGGATTGCTGTTTTACCCCCATTTTCATCCTCTCTCTCCTGAATGAATTGCTTGAGGAAGGCAGCAGCTGTATTTGCTCCACCATAGCGGCCCTTTCCACCATTCCTAACATCTGCAAACTTGGAACTTGTCATTTCCTTTTCAAAAGCAGGCAGTAATGGCATTGGCCAAGCCAATTCGTCTACTGAATTACCGGCTTGATGAATACTTTCTCTCAACTTATCATCATTAGACCAAAGTCCAGAAGCCTCTTGACCCAATGCAACAACACAAGCCCCAGTCAAAGTGGCAAGATCGACAATGTATGAAGGGTCTAGTTCTGCTGCTTTCCACAATCCATCAGATAGTACATTTCGACCCTCTGCATCAGTGCTGAAAATTTCAATCGTCTTTCCGGAGTAAGTGTCGATAACATCTCCTGGTCTGTAGGCTTCTGCGCTTGGCATATTTTCAGCCATGCAGGTTATTCCATTTACCCGCCCTTTGTACCCTGTAGCCCAAAGTGCTTGGAATAGTCCGAAAACGGTTGCTGAGCCGTGCATATCGTACTTCATATCCCACATGCCTTGACTAGGTTTTATCGAAATACCTCCCGTGTCAAAGGTGATTCCTTTTCCAACTATACAAGGTACTTTCTCGTCTGTCTGTATGTTTGGATTTAATCGGAAGAAAACCATACAGGGTTTGCGAATACTACCTTTTCCGACAGCGATAACACCATGCATACCTTCTTTCTGTAGTCGTGCATAATCCCATACTTCAACCTCGACATTATCCTTGCCTTCAGCCCATTCTAGTGCTCGCCGACCAAATTCCTCAGGATAGAGTCGGTTTGCTGGCTCATTTGCTAGGTCGCGACTTAGGTGAACACCGGTCGTTACAAGACTCGCTTCCTCGATAGATTCACTCAGAGCTTCTAGATGTCGTTCGTGTGCTTGACATTCTAATGTCCAATCATCGTGATTCTTTTCTTCGTCTTTTTTCTGATATTTATCAAACTCATAATCTCGCAGCATCATTCCTTCAGCGAAAGCGGTCATATTTTCTGTGGACCATCCCGATGTAAAGCGGATCACGATGTCATTGCCAAGGTCCTTAGATAGACCTGCAAGGCACTTCGCACCAGTATCTCGGGCAACTTTGTGAGTGAGGTTTTCTTTCTTACCGACACCGATGAAAATTACAGTGCAACCCTTGGTCCAAACATTCAGCGATTCTCCTGCCTTACCTGAAATTGCATCGCTCGCTGCAGCGGCCTTAACAGCAATACTTGGTCCACGACCAAGGCCAACCGTAGTGTTGTTAGGTGCTTTGTCTAGATCCTTGAATACGGGGATAATCATGATGTCTCCAGTCCGGTCAAAATTAGCGCAACTTACCTTCATAGATTATGGCAAAAAGTTCCAATATACAAAGAATATCTAAAGAAATTCTTAATTTCAAGACATCTTTTTATTGTGTTTTCTATTTTTCCCCTTAAAAATCGATATTTTTCCTTCGTCCTGCAAAAACCGCCAAAAGTATCGAAAATAGATGAATAAACATTGAAGGCGCGGGTAAGAATCCTTCTTTATCCTCAGAAATTTCTACTATAGTATCTTCAATATTTTCTTCCACCCATTGGGAAGCATCGATTACTCTCTTTTGGTAATGTATACTCCAAGCGCCATCTTCGATAAGGGTTAGATTTCCACTATCTAAGGAGACCTTGGTTTGATTCGTGGCATTTACCCCAAATAGGGGTGACTGCCAAAGTAATTCTCCACTTGAATCAGAATAATGTAAGGTGGCATTCGATGTACTCGCTCTTCCAAGATTTACCACATGAGCATCGACTTTATCACCATTTATCTCGATGCTTTCGACAATCAGTCTAGCACGCCAATACCAGACATTATCGATTAGATATTTCATAACATCCAGTTCCTCTCCGAGTCTTTCGGATAATGGTTCTATGGTCCCAAGGAGAAATTGCTCGTCGTCGGTCTCAAAGGTGAAGGTTGGGTAACCCATCACCCCATATCCGTAATCACGACTGGTTCCACAATTGGGGTATAGCCCTTGGTTAGCGTTACGAATAGGTATGTCTGAAATGTTGGAATTCACTTCATCCTTGATGTAATGGAACATCTCCCAGTCTGACGGCTGTTCAGGCCACTTACCCCATGGATAAAGCATGATCCAAACACCCGTATGCATGGTGATGTACAGGTCAGCATGTGGCACAACTTCGTTCATATAAATCGAATTTGCAAGAGTTTCAGATTCACTGAAGGCACTACTTCCAGGTTGGGTAGTCGGGCAGGTATTCCAGTAGTGATCGTAATTTCTGTTTAAATCAACTTGGTTGATATTCCATCTTGTGTCGTGGTCATTACCATCTGCGTTTAGCATAATCAGAATATGTAATTCAGTCGTCGATAATACCTCGATCGCATCTTGTTCTCCATCTACCCAACCCTCGATGTAATACTCAGCAACTAGGAAAGCAAGTTCGGTCCCAAGATGTTCATTTCCATGATGCCCCCCATCGATGTAAACAACGTCTTTTTCGCTTCCATCTGGTTTGGTTTCTTGACTCCAATCCGAAATTTGCAACATCCAAATTTCTCTTCCCAGTTCAGTCTTCCCTATGCTGAACATCTCGACGATTTCAGGATAGTCATCCGCCCATTCGTTTAGGTCTAAGGTTAGAGTTGCATAGGAATGATACCAATGCTCTTGGATAATATCTGGTTGCCCAATCTGCGCGGTAGCTACAGGCGAAGTAGAGACAGCGAGCATTGATGCTACTACCAATGCCGTTAGCCAGCGGCGCATGCGCCGCTGTAGAGGTTCTTACCTACAATCATTCGCACGATTTGTGTAAAAAAGTCGAATCAATCTCGATTAGCGATGTGCGCGGCAAGAATCTTCGTTGCGATTAATGCAGCGTTAAATTGCGTTAAACGATCATCACCGGGGGCGATTTCATTGACATCGGCCCCGATAATCTCAGCCTCGCTGGCAAAAATCTCTTGGATGATTTCCACCGCACCCCAATGAGTCAAACCACCGGGAACTGGGGTGCCTGTATCGGGAACCAATGAACCATCCAGCCCATCGATATCAAAAGTCAACCAAACAGGGCCACTTAACTGGCTAATCCGATGAATTAGATTGTTCCAAGCCGTATTTCCAGCAGATGGGCTGAAGAGTTCTTGAGCATAGAAGGTCTCAACTCGATTTTCATTTTCCATGAACTTTGCTTCATCAAGTGAATATGCACGTATTCCAATTTGTAAAAGGCCTCCGATTCCGCAATCCAAAGATCGTCTTGCAGCAGTACCATGACTGAATCTCTCACCATTCAGCGAATCTCGCAAATCGGCATGAGCATCGACCTGAACTATAGTTAGTTTCGATAGATCGTCAGCGATAGCGGGATGATTCCGTAAAGCTTCCACAACCGGTGGTAGAAGCCCGTGTTCTCCACCTAAAATAATGGGAAATTGCTCTGCGTTAAACCATGGAAAAAGATATTCGCGAATAGAATCTAATTGTTCTCTTAGAGTTCCCGCCTCAGAACCCCAAGCCGAGGCGGTGTGAAATGCGAGTCCACAAGGCAACTCTTCTTCGAGCAATGGGTCGTATAATTCGACCTGTGAACTAGCCTCAATTGCCGCCGCGGGTCCATGTTCAGTACCTTCTCCCCAACTAGTAGTCATCTCGAATGGAATAGGAAGAATTACCACATCCCAAGGCCCTTTCCCAGACTCGGAGAGCCCAAGGAAGGTAGCGTTAGCCTCCTCGTTCATGGGTTGTGCCGAGTCATTATTCGATTAACCACTTCGGGTCGAAGCCATAGGATTCGTGGACTTGATGTGCGATTGTTGATAAAGAACGGGCTTCCATATTCTACCACAGGAGGGGGATGCGATGGGTATGACGCTAGCAGAGTTAACTCAGGCTATCCGCCG